>JAEEGL015156315.1_pt1 | contig 34839 bp, 38 predicted proteins | sample 9134231 | NCBI WGS metagenome assembly JAEEGL01 (sample SAMN16246548, study PRJNA631951) | gut metagenome | biome: gut microbiome; feature: rumen; material: fiber-attached | host: Bos | place: Iran: Karaj | collected 2018-10
GTTGCGGCAAATCCACTTTATTAAATATATTGATGAAAAATATTCAGCCGGATTCGGGATTTTCTGATTTCGGTGAAACTGTTTGCACTGCGTATTATCGTCAGAGCGGCATTGAGGCTGACCCAGAAAGCCGTGTTATCGACGTTATAAAAAAAATTGCCGAAGTCATTGAACTTTCAGACGGGCGCAAACTTTCGGCATCGCAGTTTTTGGAATATTTTCTTTTCCCGCCCAAAATGCAATATGCCCCGGTTTCAAAACTCAGTGGTGGCGAGAGGCGCAGATTATATTTGATGACGGTTTTAATGCAAAACCCTAATTTTCTGATACTTGACGAGCCGACAAATGATTTGGATATTATTACGTTGAATGTGTTGGAAGAATATTTGGATTCGTTTTCGGGTTGTTTGATAGTGGTTTCGCATGACAGATATTTTTTGGATAAGGTTGCGACATCGCTTTTCGTTTTTGAAGGCGACGGCAAAATTCGTAATTTCCCGGGAAATTATACCGTTTATCTCACTGAAAAAGAGGAAGAAAAGGCATTAGCGGTACAAAAAAACGTTCCGAAAACAACCTCAGAACCAGTTAGAGAAAAAAAACGGAAAAATTTTACGTATAAATTGAATCTTGAATATCAGCAATTGGAAAAGGAAATTGCAGCATTGGAAGAGGAAAAGCAGCAAATTGAAGCTCAGCTTTCAGGCTTAACCTCTGATATTGAAGAAATTACGAAACTTTCTTCGCGCATGGGCGAGATTGAAAATCAGCTTGAAGAAAAGGAGATGCGTTGGTTGGAAATAGATGAAATAAGAGAAAGTGATAACAATTAATCACATAAAAAAAGAGCCGTAAAAATTGCGGCTCTTTTTTTCAAAAAAAGTTTTTGCTAAATTTTTTTCTAAAAAAGTTAAATACGGCTGACTTTATTTGTCAATTCTTATGCTGAGTATGTAAAAATAATTATCGTCGTCTATTTTATGGAACGCATACGAAGGTGGATAACCGCTTAATATGGTTGATTGAATAATTCCGATATTGCCGCCGCCGTTAGGACCGGATTGCGGTAATGAGCGTTGCTGACGTTTAAATTCGCGCAGTTCGTCTTTTGATTTTTGGATTATTAAATCACATTTTTCCGTAAGTTTTACGTAATCGGTATGATCAACGAGGTTTCCCGTAATGAATTGGAAATGGTCGTCATATTCTTTTATGAGCATCAGACCTACACCGGCCGACCTATCGAGACCGATTCCTGTGGATTTTTCTTTTGAGTACAGATAAATGTTTTGGCTCAATTCTATAAAAATTTTAAAGAATTTTTTGCCTCGTTTTTTATCCTCCCAAAGCGAGTCCTCAATGTTAGAGGCCAACAATGATAGTATTTGACCATCAAAAGGACCGATGTATGAAATCACTACATTGTTTTCAAACATCGTGTCGAAAATTTCTCTGCTGTTAATTAATGCCATATTTTTGACTTTTTTAGATATATACTTTTATAATAATTGTATTGCAAAAATAGTGATGTCGTCGTTTTGTTCGGCATCGCCTTTATAATTGTAATACTCTTGTTCCAAAATTGTTTTTTGTTCGCTTAACTCTTTGGTACATATACTTTTGAGTAAGTTTACAAAGCGGTCTGAACCGAATTTTTTGTTATTCGGATCAAACTGATTGATAAAACCGTCGGTTGTCATGTAAATTTTGTCACCGCTTACCAAATTTCTTTCCGTAGAAGTAAATTCGGTAGTGTTTCTTCTTGACATGATTCCACCTATGGTTTTGCTGTCTGCTTTCAAGGTTTCAAAATCGCCGCTTTCTTCGTGATAGATATAAAGCGGACGTTTTGCGCCTGAATATGTTATAGTGTATTTTTCGTTTTCGTTTCTTAAAACCTTGCAAATGCAAATTTCCAAACTATCGTTGTTGTCGGTCGTGTCCTGTTTAAGGGCGGTTTTAAGACCGGCATCGAGCGAGGTTAAGATTTTTTCGGTGTCGTAAATTTTGTGTTCGACGATGATTTCGTTCAAAAGTCTTGTTGAAATCATACACATGAATGCACCTGCAACACCGTGTCCTGTACAATCTACGGCTGCCGTAAAAGTCATATCGGGATTATCCGGCACGCGTGTAAACCAATAGAAGTCGCCGCTGACAATTTGAAGCGGAATAAACAAACCGAAATATTTATAACATTTCGTGATATTTACCTCCAACGGCATCACGGTTTCCTGAATGGTTTTTGCGTAAGTCAAACTTGTGTTGATATGAGCGTTTTGCTCTTCAATAAGTTCTTTTTGCTGAGCTAATTCGTCCCTTTGAGCCGCTAAAGTCATACCTTGAGCCAAAATTGCATTTTCTTGCTCTTTAATCTGAGTGATGTCGGTATCAATGGTAACAAGTCTTGTGATTTCGTTGTTTTCGTTAAGAATCGGTGTAAGAGTGGATTGAATCCACAGATATTTACCATCTTTTGTCTTAATTTCCGATTCAAAAATCTTTGATTGACAAGAACTTAAACATTCGTCTTTGATTGCTTGAATTTCATTGTTGCTTGCGTAAAGCGATGTCAAATTATCTCTTTTATGATTGTGTAAATCCTCAAAAGTAAAACCTGACATATTGGTAAAACCTCTGTTGATCCATTCTACATTGCCTTGATTGTCCATGATAACAACGGCGTTATCGGTTTGAGAGGCAACGATTGAGAGTTTTTCCAATTCTTTGTTAATTTGCAAAAGCTGTTGGCTTTGTGCTTGAATGTGGTCTTTCTGACGGTCAACCTCGTCGTTAAGACGTGCGAGTTCGCGGTTTTTGCGTTTTCTTGAAATACTGCTTATCGTTGTAATAACTACAAGAACGAGAATGATTCCAGAGAAAATCAGCGCAACGAAAATAACACGTTTTTGGGCATTAATTTGTCCGGATTGTTGGTTCAGCATTTTTTCGTGTTCACCGATTTGTTTTTCCCTTTCTCTGATACGCTCCTGTTGTCTGCTCAAAATATCGCCTGAAACGTCAAGTTGCTGCTGTTTTTCTTTGATTTCTTGTTCTTGTTTTTTTAATGCGACATTATTTTCTAACAATACTGCCGTTAATTTTTCAGCATCGTTAAGAAGTTTGTCTGCAAGCATTTTTTGACTTTCAATTTCTTTCTCTTTGTTTTCGAGTTCAAACTTCGTGAAAAGAATTTGTTCGCGTTTTATGTCGTTGTCAAGAGTTTGAACGGTGAGCTCATTGTTTTTTTGCTCTAATTGTTGCTCTTGAATTTTTAACATATTTTCTTTTTGTTGCAACTCTTTATCTTTACCGTAGTTAAGTTTTTTGAGGTCGATGTTGCTACCACCTTGGGCTAACACTTTTTCTGAAATAGAAATTTTAGCATCTTCTGCTCTTTGAGAGTTAACCTCGAATTGTTCACCGCGACCTCTGAGCAAGAGGTTTATCATACAGAAATTTCTCAAGTTGCTGTTTTGCGCCAAAGAACTTGTGATAATTAAAGTGCTTTGATTGTCAAGTTTTGTGCAAATTTGCGGTAAATCGTTGCTGTAATTGGGATTCACATACAAGATATGAGTGTATGTAATTTCCTTTGTTTTTTTGAAATGAACTATTTTAAAAGGCTTTTTGTTAATAGTTCTAATATTTTTTTGCCTTTGAAGTTCGGCGAGTTCGGGTACGTTATAGCCGTAAACACCAACCAAGAAAGTGTCAATTTGTTCATGTTGCGGCCAAGTTACGTAATCGGAAAGTGTTAAAACCCACTGTGCCATTTGCGCCTCGTTTCCTCCGGCTTGTTGGGCATAGGAAGTCCGTGCCGCCGTCAAAAAAACTGCCGCTAAAATCACCGCCGCTAACGACGGAAAAAATGATATGACGGATTTCTTAAACATTTTCCTTTTTTTATTTAAATTTAATTCCTATTACGGAAATATCATCTCTTTGTTCCTCAGATTTACGGTAATTATCCAAGGTCATAGCGAAATATTCGCCTTGTTTTTCCATTGGTTCGTCTTTGTATTTTTTCAGCATATTCAAGAAATTATCCGTACCGAAACGTTTACGTTCCGAATCGTTTTGGTCGATAATACCGTCGCTCGAGAGATACATGATGTCGCCCGAATGAAGTTTAATTTCCTGATTTGTGAATTCTATTTTACCACGTTTTTGCTGGGTACCGCCGATAGATTTTCTGTCGGCTTTAAGTATCTGAACTTCAGGATCTTCTTTCGTAATAAAATAGAGCGGTCTTTTTGCGCCGCAGTATGTTATAGTGTACTCTTTTTCTGAAGTTTTTTCAACTCTGCAAAAACAAGTATCCATACCGTCGTTGTTGGTACTTTGATCTTGTTTCAAGGCTTTGATAACGTTTTGATTGAGTTGATCCATGATGTCTCTTGGAGAGAAAGTCCTTTTAACGTTGATAACCTCGTTCAAGATTCTGTTACCGATAAGGCTCATGAATGCACCCGGAACACCGTGTCCCGTGCAGTCGAGGTCTCCGACAAATTGATAATTGTGACCGTCTTCCTGAGCCTCCGAAAACCAGTAAAAGTCGCCGCTGACAATATCTTTTGGTCTGTAAAGAACGAAACAGTCGAAATATTTTTCGATTTGTTCTTGAGGCGGAAGAATTGTCTGCTGAATTGTCTGAGCATAGTAAATACCGGCTTTGATGTGCTTGTTTTGTTCCTCGATTTGAGTTTTTTGAATCTCAAGCGCATTTTTTTGTTGCAAAAGTTCTTCGTTCTGACTGCGGATAGCGGCCTCTTGCTCTTTAAGCTTGTTGATGTCGGTATAAATTGCAACCAACTGAACCACTTCGTTTTTGTCGTTAAGAATAGGCGTGAGGGTTACTTGGCTGTTGATTTTTTTGCCGTAACGTGTTACAGCCTCCGATTCAAAAATGATGGTTTGTTTGTTGCTGACACATTTAAATAATATGTTTCTGATACTTTTGTTAGCACTTACGTTTACGATATTTTCGTCTCGTTCGTTTCTCAAAAGTTGCAAAGTATAGCCGTAATATCTTGTGAATCCGGCATTTACCCACTCAAAATAACCGTTTCTATCCATGATGATAATGGCGTTTTGAGTTTTACCGGCAACGATGGAAAGTTTTTCGAGTTCCACGTTGATATGTTCCAACTGTTTAGCTTGATTATTGATTTCTTCGGTCTGTTTTACGAGCTCCAAATTCTTTTTTCTTAGAGCGATATTAGCTAATTTTCTTGCTCTCATGGCTCTGATAATCAATACGACAAGGAAAATTACAAGTCCGAGGAAAATAATGATACCTGTGATAACGGTACTATTTTGGTTGATTTTCGTATTTCTGACTTTGATAGTTGATTCTTGTTCGCGGATTTTATTTTCACGTTGAGCCAACTGTTTTTCCTTATCTTTTAATTCGTTGTTAGCATCATCCAACTGACCTTGTTTGGTGTCGATTTCAACTTCTTGTTCGGCAAGTTTTTGTTTGTTTTGGGCGAGCATAGTTTGCTGAACCCTAACTTGTTCCATCAACATAGCAGCTTTAGTTCTCTGAAGGTCAATTTCTTGCTCGGTGATTTCCAACTGTTTAGCCAACTCGATGTTTTGTTCGGTGATGACTTTGTTTTCTCTTGTTTGATGTACAAGCTCTCTTTCTTTTTCATCAACCTGCGCTTTTAATTTGTTGAGTTGTTCCTCTTTGTTTTTAACCTCTCTTTCTTTTTTGGCGTATTGCTCTTTTAAGTCGAGGGTCGAACCGCCTTGATTTGAAAGTTTTTCCGTAACAATAGCGTCCGAGAGTCTTGCGTTTTTGGTGTTGATCTCGAACTGACTGGTTTTACCGTCTACCAACAAATTAAGCATAAAATACTTATCCGATGGAGCTCGGTCTGTAATTAGCAGTGATTTTTGCGTCGTAGCTATCTCGTATACGGTTTCAAGTTCTTCGTTGTAATGATTATTAACGTAGAGAATATCAGTAGGCGTGATGTCTTTTATACGACGGAAATGCTTGATAACCAACTTTCTGTCGTTAATTTTACGTGTTTTTGCCAATTCGTTGAGTGAGTTCAATTCCTCGGCTAATGCTCCGTAAACACCGATGGTAAAAGCATCGGTAGTTTTGTAGTTTTTCCATTCTACATATTCGGCACACGATGCAATCCAATATGACCTTAGGATTTCGGGTGCAACTTGTCCGTAGGAAACTCCTTCTGCCGTTAAGAAAAATGCGGCTACAAGAACTCCTTTCTTAAGCCTTTTCAAAAAGGCTTCAAGCGCAGTATATTTTATATTTTGAGCAGTAAGTTGCATCTGAATTAACTATTTTTCCCGTTAGAAAACAATATACATGCCAATTTTATATTGCTTTGTTAAAAAAACGGGAAGTAACCCTCATAAATTTTTGCTAAATTATATATTTTTTTTCAATTAGTAAAGTATAAAACTACAATATTTTTATAAAAAATATTAATGTAAAAAATAATTGCTTTTTTAACCATTGAAAATCAGCATTTAAAGCGTTAAAATAATCAAAAAAAACATAATCATTTTTTTTTATGAAAACTCTGTTTTAACTTTGCGCCACTGAAATTTTTAGTTAGGTTTTTATATAAAATATTGATATAATGTTAATTGCAATTATAATACTTGTTTTAGCGGTCTCAGGCTTGTCGGCATTGTTGTATGTTCAAAGGCGGAATAATTATTCTAAAGTGTTAGAATTGAAGTCTGAATTGAATGCTTATTCTTTGAAAATTAATGAATTAGAAAAAAATAATGAAATCTTTTCTGCATCTTTGGAGCAGAAGGGTAGGATAGAGGACGAATTGCGTCAGCAGTTGGAGCGTTCAAAAGCGAAAAATTCCGGAATTATGAAACACCTTTTAGTATTAAGGAAAACAATTTTGCCGGAAATTAATTATATAAAGTCTGTTTTCCCGGATTTTTTTGTTTTGGATATGCCTTCAGAGAATGCGGGCGGGGATTTTTATTATTTTTATTCAAAAGACAATATCTCTTTGATTTGCAGCGGGAATTGTGGTGCTACCGGAATTAACGGTTTAGTTAAAAGTCTTTTGAATGTTGTTTTTTTGAAAGAGATTTCTTTGAAAAACGATTTGTCGAAAATTTCTTCGGGTCAGATTTTGGATATGTTGAGAGGAAAATATGCGCATTTATCTGATTCTGGGGAATTTTCAGAGGAGAATCCACCCGTAAATATTACGGTTTGCATAATTGATAAAAAGGAGAAAACTCTCGAATTTTCAGGAGCTTATTCAAGCATTTGTCTTATTAGAAAATCCTATCCGGGCACCTCGCGCAAGGAGGTTGATGTTCATGAATTTGTCGGGGACAAAATGAATTTTGCTGTTTCGTTCGGACGTCGTAAAAACTATTCAACGGAGAAAATTCTGCTTGAAAAAGAGGATAAAATTTATCTTAAAACAGATGGTTTTGCCCTTCAGCGCAACCCGGAGGGTGTTCGATTCGGAGATTCGGCGTTCATGCAGATGCTTTTGAAACATTCTTCAGAGCCGATGATTCAGCAAAAAAACTCGTTTAAAGAGGATTTTGAGTCGTACCGCTTATCATGTCGGGCAAATGACGTACTTTTGATAGGCATCGCATTGAAAATAAAATCTTCGTCAGAAAATATTTCAAACAAGGAGGTTGACTATGAAAATGAAAAAGGCTGAAACCTTAGGTGATGTTTTACAACAATATTTAACGGCTCTTGGGGCGGACAAGAAACTCAACGAAATCCGCGTCTTGAACGAGTGGGAGAAAATTGCCGGCAAAACAATATCTCGAGAGACTGCGGACATTTATTTGAAAGATGGAGTTTTATTTCTAAAATTTCGCAGTCCGCTTATCCGCAATGAGGTTAATATGCATAAAACGATAATTCAAGAGCGCATTAACGAATCTTTGGGTTATGAGGCTGTTAATTCGATAAAAATCAAATAGTTATAGTCCTTTTTTTTTTGGATGAAATAGGGGAGATGCGGTAAAATTTTTGCATCTCCTTTTTTTTTGTTATTATTAATAATTATCTTAAAATCTGTTAAAAATACTCTATTTAACATAATCATTGATACAGAATAATCTTTTTTAGGGTTTTAATGGCGTGAGGGGGGAGCTTTTTGATATTTTTTTAATTTTCTATTTAACATAATATTATTATCTGAGTTTTTTATTACGGGGGAGGAGTGAAAGAAATTTTTTGGCTTAAAGTAGTTTTTAACTCGTTATAATTGCCGTATATTATTTTCTGTGAATCATTCTTTTGGTACACTAAAATCCTACGAAAGAGCAAGATTTAGATTCTTTTTTAGAATTAGGCATTTGTACGGCTTTGGAGCGTTGTATGGCTTTTTTTAAGAACTCTATTTAACATAATATTAATTATCGGACAAATTAACGGGGGAGAAGGAGCCCCCAAAAAAAGTGAAAAAATCATGGAAAAAATTAAAACATTTTTACAAAAGGAATCAGAAACGCTTAATTGTTCAGTTTTCGAGGCGGTCGTTATAAATTTGTGTGCTGCTTGTAATTTCCTTTTATTTGCGCCTTTTCTTTGGGTTTTAGGCTTTAAAATTCAAAAGTTAATAAAATGATTGTCTAATTTTAAAAACTTTAAAATCATGTATAAAATACAATTTTCAAACGAATATAATGAAACATTTACGACAAATAATTTTTATCGTGTAAAAAAATATATTAGAGAAATTCTTGAAAAAGAATTTCAAGACCTTTCGCAAAATATATGTTACGTTGCTTTAAATCGTGAATGTGATATTTTCAACCATTACGCAGTGCAATTCATTAATTTAGAAAATCTTACTCCTGAAGACTTGGAGGGGGATTTTGTGCAGTTTTCCTTGTTTCGAGGAAATATATTTACAATTTCTAGAATCTAAAATCATGAAAAAAGAAAGAGATATAAAAGATGTTAAAAGGAGAAACAGAAGGAGATTTCGTCGTTATTTACGCAAATATTTAACCTTAAAAAAGGTTAGAAAATTAAGATATAAAAAAATGTATTCTTTAATCTTACATAATAATTTTTAAAATATATGAAAACATATTATCAGTTAAATATATTTTCCGAAAAGGAAATTTTAACGCCAAAATCAAAAAGTTACGATAACTTTTTAGAAAAATTTGACGTGAAGAAAACGACCGACGATTGCTACACGCCGCCCGCGGTGTATGATGTAGTAAAAAATTTTGTTAATGATAATCTTTTAAACCTCAACGGTTTAGAAATTTTGCGTCCCTTTCGCCCCGGTGGGGACTATTTAACAGAAAATTACAACGAAAAAACGGTCGTAATTGATAACCCGCCCTTTTCGATATATGCGCAAATTGTTAAAAATTATTTGCGCATGGGTGTAAAATTCTTTTTGTTTGCCCCGGCTTTAACTTTGTTTGTTACGGGTTCAGCGTGTCAATATGTCATTACATCGTCTAATATCATATATCAAAACGGCGCAAGGGTGCGGACGTCATTTGCAACTAATCTTTTGCCGCCTGAATCAAAAATTTTGATTTCTGCAACGTTAGCGAACGAAATAAAAAACGCGCAACAACAAAAAACGCAAAAAAAGAAAATGCAATTGCCTGAAAACTACATGAGTAGTGCGCAACTCTTAAAATATTGCAAGAGTGAGGATTTTTATTTAGACGGTTCAGCGGATTTTTTAACACACTGTAATGGCCGTAGAATCTTTGGCTTGGCTATGCGCATGACAGAAAACGACGTTAAAATGCTAAAATTTTTGAGACATGAGGATTGAAAGAATTAGAATAAACCCGGAAATTAATTCCGCTGCAATCGCTGTTTTTTTAGATAAACCAAAAGCAATATTGTTATATAGACATAATTACAATTATTATGTTGTTGTTTCTAACAATTTTGTGGAAAAAGAAAATGCAATCTTTCTTATTTATTTTTCAAACAATGCAGAAAAAAAAGATTGTTTGAAAAAAGAGAATTTAAAAAACTTTTTAGAAAGGTTTTATGATGATTATGTTGATTTATAAAAATTAGAGTTTATTATAATTAATAATTGCCGGGTGCGAGAAGGTAAGACTTGGCACGCCCCCGGCTTTAAAAAACAGAAAAAAATGAAAAAATATAAAAAGTTAAAGCGAATATATTACAATATCTTTAAGGCAGAAAGGTATTATTTAATTTCATACGGCGTAAAATTTCCACCAAAAAATTTTTACCCTTTCAGGTTCTTAAAGAGAAAAGCGGTTGAGGAAAAAAATAATGATTATGATTTATACATTATTGATTTAATATGAATGAAATTATTTATATACCTGAAAAACGGCATTTTAAAATTTACCGCCGCAGCCCGTATTCTTGCAAAATCGGATTTTTCTTTTTTACCCGGTTTTTGTACGGTTTGGACTGCGACGGCAAACAGTGGCAAGAAAATATTTTTTGCGTTTTTGTCGGCTTAATGTCGTTTTTTACCGTCCCCGCGGACTTGGTGTGCGTTGCTTGTTTTTACGTCCTGAAAGGTTTTTATAAAATAATTCTTTACTTTATAAAAATCGTTTTTAATAACTTTTTAGGCACGTTTTTAAAAATTGCAACCACTTTATTAACGATTTTAATTTTGTGGCTAAAATGGCAAGAAATAACGGATTTTATAAAAAATCTTTTTTAGGTAGAATAAAAGATTTTATAAAAAATTGTTTGTCATTGTTTGCGCTGCTTGTTTTGCTGTATTACTACACAGCCGGAAATTTAACAAATGCAATTTTGCTTTATTTGTCTTTTCCGTTTATGCTCCTGAAAGATTTTTTTTATAAAATAATTTCAGGCACTTAGTAATAAAAAAATATAACAAAACCCATGCACAGTTCACCGCATGGAGCGGCATATATAATAAAAAAATATAACAAAATGCAAAATACATTAACAGAAATATTAACTGCGCTTTTCTTCGTTGCCGAAAAAAACGGCGCGGAGTTATGTTTCAACCCGGACGACGGCAAAATATATGCTGTCAAGGAACGGGACGGAAACGCCGCCTCGCTCCTACCGCTGAACGGGGACAACGCCCCGGTCGTTTGTTTTAATCCTGAAAAATTAATTTTTCGGTACGACCTCAAAACACGCCCGGAAATTAACGGGGTTTTAACGGGTTTTAACGGGATAATAACGGGAAAAAAACGGGATAATAACGGGATAATAACGGGAAAAAACACGGATTTTGAACAGTCCGGGAACGGTGCGGAATCGGTCTCCGCGCGGGTGCTTAACGGTTTAACCACGATAGAAGAACGCGCGGTTATCGGAAAAGGAAAGGTAAACCTCCCGCGTTTTTCTGACCTTTACGCCGGGGACGTTGCCGCCGTTGCTGTGCAAATAGAGGCGTTAATAGATAAGATAATAAACGCGACGAACAAACCCGAAACAATAAAAAAAATAATTGCACAGTACGAAAACGCAAAAAAAGCCGCTCAAAAAGGAAATTTATTTGCACTGAAACAAATAGAAAAAAGTTTGTGCGGAATCGTCGAAAAACAAAAGGCAATTATAAAAGGTGTTGAAAAAATGCAGCATAAAGCACAAGTTAAAAAACGTTTAATTAAGTGCTTAACAATTGCAGCGTTATTGTCAGTCGTAATTTTTTATTTTTCGCATTTTTACCACCCCGCCCCCACCCCGCAAAAGGATTACACGGTTATCTCTGTAAATTCGATTTTCGACGATGCTGTGTCTGAATTTGAAAGGGAAACCGGGAAAAAGATTTATCCAAAAGGGAGAGAATGTCTCGCCCGTGCTTGTCGAAAATGTAAGACAAAAAAAGAATGTTTAACAATAATTAAAAACAATGTAAAATGAATGAATATAAACTAACATTATATAATGCGGTTGTCGAAAATATAAAAACGCTAATTGCAGACAAAAAAAACGAAACTCCCGGCAATATCAACAAAGAAAGATTTTTAAATTATCTGTGCAAAATTGATAATTTCATTTTTTTTGATTTGCTAAAAAATGAAATTCAAAATTTTTCTCCTGAAGAGAAAGAGTTTCAAAAATTTTTCAGAAAATTAATGTCGGAGGCAAATATGACAATAAGAAAAATCCCTTATGTCAAAAACTCTGAAATTATTGAATATTTTTCTAATATGTTAGAAAAATTTAAAAAATATGGACGGCAGCTCGGCATTGCAACCGAAACCGAAACCGAAACGGAAACCGCACCGCCGCCCCCGGCGCAAACAACGGTGCAAAGTTTTGTAAACGTAAAACCGCCAAATTTGACGGATAAAAACAAAAAAATATATGAAACAGTCAAGACAATAGAAATAATATTAGATGACTTAAAAACGCTAATTTTGGAGGGTTAAAATGATAAAAAAACATATTATAAAAGAAAGGAATTGAAACGGAAAAACTGTAAGAAATTTACACCGCTTTATTATACTAAGTTTCATAGCGTTAAGTCTGTTTATAATAAGAAAATACGCCGTTTTTTTCGTAATCGTTACAAAGATATTATAACTTATTATATGCCGTTTTTTTCTTCGATACGCGGTTTAAAAGTTAATTTTTTTTTAAAGGAGTTACGAAAGTACGCGCGGGAACATGAATACGATTAATAAAAAAACGCCGTCCGGGTTGGACGGCGTTTTTTTTTATTATTTTATCGTGCAAAAATCAAAATCAATGTTATATTTTTGCATTAAAATTTTTACGTCGGTTTCGTTTATTTTATTGTCATCAAAGAAATTTTTAAAATGCCTGATTGTGTTTTGTGCCGACCCGCGTTGAATTTTCCATATATACTCCTCCAAACTTTTATAATAATAATGTAATAATTTAACATCTGTGGGGTGATATACGGTTAAAAAATTAGACGGTGTTAAAATGCTTTTGTGTGCGCTTTGTTCGATTAAAAACCGTGTTTGTACAACGTTTTTATTATAACTCCACCTTTTTACAATATCACCGTTAAATCGCTCTTTTAACGGTTTATTTTCGTAAAATGCTTTATTATTCGCTCCTATAACTAAACCTTTAAAAATTAAAAGATTTGCCACGTTTTCACAGCCTTTGCAAAGTTGCTTTAAATTGCCGAAAAATTGCTCGTCTGTATCAACGAACGCCGCCCACCGTGTTTCGTCTGCATGATTTTTTATAAATGTTTTATAGCATTCTGTTTGTACATTTTGGCAATTTTGCGGCGTTGTGAATCTTTCAACGCTGCAAATTTTTAACAGTTCCGGCGCGGTTTCTTTTAAATAGTCATAAACCGGGATTGTGCTTTCATTGTCATAGATATAAAAAAAATCAATACCCGCGCGGGCATTTGTAAGGATATGCTCGCGCAAATATTGATTTTCATTTTTAATAATAAGACATTCAGTTAGATAGTACATTTTTTTAACTGTTAGCCCCTGCGGGAATTGGTGTACCAATCAATAAAAATTCTTCGCTGTCGCTTGTTGCTAAAAATGCGACCGCACCTTTCGGGGCGATTGTTACTGTGCTGTTGTTGGAATAACTGTAACTTACTGTTATTGCGCTGCTGCCGTTGTTTGTAACTATTACTAAAGAATTTGCCGCCGGGGGTGTGCTTTCGTGTCCGGTGTAAATAGCGTTGCCGTCTACGCCTGCCCAAACGGTTGCACCCGCACCGCCGCCCGCGGTTGCGCTGTCGATTAAATCACCATAATCTGCCGCGGTTGGATATTTACCTGCGGCAAATAATTCTTTTAATTGTGCTGCTGTTTTCTGTGCCATTTTTTAAATTTTTATTTATTATTATACTAAAATAGGAGAAAAAGAAATCGGCTTAAATTCGCCGTTTCCTGCGTATCTGAAAATTAAATCAAAATCCGCGTTTCCTTTAAAATTCTTTACTGTGCTGTTGTATGTGTAATTATATATTTTCGTTTCGTCAATATCGGAAAATATAATTAAATCGTTTGGTTTTAATTCGGTCAATACCGACAAACATTCGTTTATATTTGTGTTAATTGTTTGAGCATTAACGATAAAAATATTTTTTTCTTGTGTGTCTACTTGTGTAAATGTTACCTTTGAAAAATTAATTTCTTCGGTTGTTTCATATCGGAATTGTGAAAACGTTGCTCCGTCGCCGTCATCATACAATGTCCCTTTTACTTTGTTGTTTTCGTCAAGTTCCCAAAGTGTACAACCGTTTGTTATATATCTGTTTCCGTCGTTATCACAACAGTAAATTAAATCATGTATATTATGACTAAATCCCGGTATTGGGTTTAAGCCTTCAAAAACGGAAAAATCAAAGGGATTAATTGACTTTTGATAACTTAAACTGCCTTTTGCTTGCAACTGTGTAAGATGTACCTCTCTTTCGTACATCGGTTCGGAAATCGGTAAAAGCGCGGTTTTAAAGGGTTCGGGAATCGTGCTAACGTCAAAATTTTTGCTTAAAACTTGCACGGTGTAATTATTCCCGTCTATGTTATTAAAGTACTCCCATGTGTTTACAATTGGATTATTCCATGAATCTATTAAATATAACACAGCCGGTCCTGCTGCATAATATTTTTTTATTTTCGTACCCACGGGCAAAACTAACCCCGCCGTCGTTTCTTTTTTATAAAAGAATCCGTTTTTTAAACCGTTTACGGAATCATCCTCGCCCTGATACTGTGCAATTTCGCCCGGCTCTAAATAGTCATTTGCAGAAAAAAATTTTGTAACTTTTTTTTGCAAAGCGCTTGTTATTACTTTGTTTTGTACGGGGTTTTCAGAATTTTCTGAAAGTTCAGAATCTACCGTAATTTCGCCATCGCCACCGCCGCCGTTTTCTTTTTTCTGAAAACCGTATCTTAATAGACTGTTAAAAAAATATCCCATGCTTTATTCTGTTGTACAAGTTATTAAAATTGCGTTGCCGTTTTCGTCGTACTGATAACGACGTACAAAAACTAAATTTTCACCGTCAAAAAAAAATTCTTCGGTCGGATCGTTGTTCGCGTTGTATGTCATATTAACATGATGTCCCGGAACTGTTGTCCATGAATCCCGCGCCGTTACTGTGTAATTACCTGCAATCATATTATTAAATTTCTTTTTTATATTCTTTTAAGAATCTTTCAAAACCGCTAATAACTGTTATTAAGTCGTTGAAGGTGTGCGTGTTGTCGTTCAGTGCTTTTGTGCATTCGCTAATAATCTGCGTTAATCTTTCGTTTTGTGTTTGCAAATAAATTAAATGCTTATCATAAACCGCCGTAACGTTTTGAAAAGAATCGTTATTTTGTTTAATTTCGTTTTTGATAATTACAAACAAAACATAGAATAAAACTATACACACTCCAACCGGGAAAGCAACGTTTTGAAAAACCCCGCTAAATTCCTGCATTTCTTTTATTTTTTTGTTATAAAATACAACGCCGCTGCACCGATGAGCAACGCCGGGAGCAAAAACCCGCCGCCCGTTTTGTTGTAATCAAAATCGGAAAATAATAAATAATGTGTAAAACCCGTATTTTTTATTTTCCTTTCCTGAATACCATAATCGAACCCGCGAGCGTCTATTTCGTTGCCGCCGCCAATTGATACTCCAACATGACCTTCACGCCACAAAACCGCCCCCGCGGGAATCTTATCTGCGTTTTGTGATGTTATTTTTATGCGTTTTGCCGCGTTGTTATACAATGCCGCGGATGTTCTTCTCTTCCCGTCTTTTAAAAATCCGTAAATTAAGCCGCTGCAATCCGTAACACGTTGCCCGATGTAATTATCTTTTGCAAATGCGTAACGACTTGCAGTTATACTGCCCGGATTATTAACTCGTAAAATTTCCAACCTTTCAGGCGTTAAAATTTCAAAGTTCCCGCCTAAAAGAAATTTAACGCCGTCCGCTTTTGCTTTTTTTGCAAATGCGGCTAAATCTGCACCTTTATAAATATTCATAATTAAATTTCTTTTACGCTGTTTTGTGCTACATACCCGGACATTTCGATTAAATCTTTTAAAATATTGCCGTCGGATTTGTAACCGTTGATAAAGTAAGCGTCACCGCCTGAATACTTTTGTAATGCTCCAATTAGCGTGTTTCTTTGAAATTGCAGCGTTACCATGCCCGTTGGTGCTGTGCTATCTTTTAAAATCGCTGTTACGTCCTTAATGGTCTGTATTTTTTTTGCTGCTGCTATTTCAACCGCTTTTTTGTAAATGTCAGTTGGTAAGGCATTTTGTAAGGCATTTAACAAAGTATATTCTTTGTCGCATAGTTTTAAAAAAGAATTTTGCACCGCCGCCCATTTTGTACCACTTAACAACGTGTTTAAAATTTCTGCAAATTTCGGGTAATCCGCCCGGCTTTTAAGATTGTTTGTTGTCCAACCGATAACTGCCACTTTTTTAGGATTTAGCAATGATTTTAATATTAACGCCTGCTGCGTTTCTTGGTTCGTTAAATCCTCGGTTTCTTTGTCTGCGTTTTTTGCGTTGTTTTCGTCCTCGTTCTTTTTTCTAAAAAGATACAACGCCAACAACCCCAAACCGCCACCAATTAATAAAAATTTTCCGTCCATACTTTTTTTTAAAAAACGGACGGAAAAACCGTCCGCAATCAAACAAACAAATAAAAATAATTAACTAATCCCTGAAAGTTTCGTTTTTGCCTTAATTGCTTTGTTTTTAATACTTTCACGCTTTTTTAATTCGTTTTCGTATTCTTTTTGTTTTTTTCTGTATTCAGCAATTAATTTGTCGTTTTCGCTCTCAATTTGTTTAACTTTACTTTCGTAACTTTTCCAACTCTCCGACGAGGCTGTTGCTTTTGGCTGTTTCGGGAGTTTCTTAAATTTCGGTTTACTTGGTTTCTTTAATGCCATGATTTTAAATATTTAAATGTTATTAATTTATTTTTTTTAAAGCCATAAAAGCGCGGTTTTAAGTTTTTGAGTATCTTTAATTAACTCAATGAATTTTTTAATTTCGCTTTCTGTTACGTTCCCGGACTCAAATTGCGTTTTTATTGCTGTGTTGAGTTCTTTTAATAAATTATCTTGTGCGTAACGTTTTAAAAAATTACTGCTCATTTTACGTCCGCCTCCTTTCCGGGTTCCGCCGTTGGCTGCGGTTTCGTTTGCATTGTGTTAATTAAATTTTCAACTTGTGATGCCGTTATTTTCGGATTTTCGTAAAGAATACCCGCCAATTTTTCAACCGCTTTATATTTGGGGTCTGTTGGTTCGGGTTCTTCCTTAATTCCCGCCAATTGCGGTGGCGTTGTTTCCGGGGTTGTTTTTAACATTTTCAATCCGGGAAACAATTCGCCCAAAATTTTTTTTATTGCGAATACTAAAGTCTCCGCGGCTGCGCCCGTGTTCGACTCGTATTTCTTTTTTTCGTCTTTTAGTTCCCGGCGCATTTCTTCAAGTTCCGCGCGTTCCCGGTGCATTTTTTCTGCAAAATCCTTTTCACGCTGCTTAAACATTATTTCATTTATTTGCCGTGAATTTTCCGCCCTTAATTCTTCGAGTTTGCCGTTCAAAACACTTTCAGAAACCCAACCCGCCGGGGGATTGACAAAACCGCTGAAACCGTTAAAATTTTGCGGTTGTTCTTCTGTTTCTTCTTTCGTTTTGTTTACAAATTCAATCCCGCCGATTATGCCGTTGCCGTTTGCGTTCTTGCTGCTTTTCAGTTCGATAGACAAAACCGCGTCTTTTGGAAAATCTTGTAAAACGGCAAAAAGACGGTTAATTGCTTTTTGCGCTTTTTCTTCGTCGCTGTCGCTTTCTGTTATATCGTCCGCATTATAAGACATAATATGCACCCTTTTATAATTTTGTAGCGCATACAGCGTCCAATAATAAAATTTTGTGCGCTTGATATGTTCAGCGATGTAATCTTTAGTTAATTTCATTTTTATCTGTGTTTGTTTATATCAAATTTTATTTTTAATTTCTCGCCCTGCTGCTGCATTTTCGTTTTATCCGCTGCCGTTAGGGGTGTTAAATAAAAATACTGTGCAAAAAATTTTTGAATATTTGCAAACATAGCCTCCGCCGTGTTTTCAAATAGTTTAAAATTCAAAACGTTATCAACTGCAAAAATAAAATCGCTCTCCGCTTTTTGTACTGTTCCAAAATCCGATATATTAACAATCCCGGACAAGTCCCAAAAATCCGTCGGCGTTTCAAGTTCCAAAAATTTGCCGCTTAAATTGCTGTAATTCTGAATTTCACCAACGGCGCAAATTCTGTAAAAAAATGCTGTGCCGTTTGAAAATTTAACGGGTTGCAAAATATCTTTTTTAGTTATAAATTTGCTTTTTAGCGTGTAATTATCGCCCCACCCGTGAAAATATGCGTAGTTTTTTATATAGTCGAAAATATTCATTTTTTACGCCGTTTTTAACAGTAAAAAACTAATTGTATAGTTTGTTGGTGTGTATTGTGCTGTGCTGTCTAATGCTGTCAAACGTGCATTAATTTGTTTGTTTGCACTCTTGAAAAATAGCGGATAAAAAGAGTTATCCGTCTTTTGATTTTCTGTTACTTTCAGCACTGACAAAGGAACAGGGTCTAAAATAATACTATAATTGTCGTTTAAGTCCAAACATAAATTTAAAAAATTTGTTTGGTCTGCTCCTACAATATTAATGCCCGCCACGCTGTCAAAATCGGAAGGCAGCGTTATATTAAAGTTTTGCCCGAGTTCAGGAGTGGGAACTGTAAAGGATTGTATGTCGTATTGTTTACAATCAACGCCGAAAATTTTAATATTTAACGGTGTGTCGCTCTGCCTGAACATTGCAACAAAACCAAATGCCGCTGCGGTATTTTTAACTTTTACGGTCAAATAAAAATTTTTTCCTGCGCTTTCGACGTTTAGCGGTCTAAAAATTTCCGTTAAATCAAAACTTTGTGAATTAGTGTTTTTACACCAATTTTGAACGGGGGAAAATGATAAAATGCTTTTATAATCGTCCCTCAATTCAATTTTAATTTCTTCAGCCGTCGGGATCGTTGTTAGCAACGGACACGCGATGCCCGTTAGGTATTTTCTTAATTCATTTGATTTAAAATTATACGAAACAGTATTAACACCCACCGTTGCCGGAATTTCAAATTTATATTTGTGTATTATATCCAAATTCATTTTTTTTATTTTTTTAAAATTTGTAAGCGGGTGAGAATCGAATCCCCGCGCGGACTAATGCCCCGCCCCGCTTTTTATTGCGCTGCTCTCGTGAATGTGCTATTTTACGCGAATCTCCGCACCCCTCAAGGCTACCTCTACAAAATAGCGGTAAGACGTACCGTCTATTGTTTTGCCCTGCGGAATGTGCAAACGGAATTGCATTTCTTGTAAATCTGTAATCAATTTGGGAGCGGTTAAAATAATACCGTCCTTTTGTCCGTTGATACCCACGCTCTCCTGATTGAAAGAGTTTATAGGCGCTTGGAAAATGTTCAACTGTGCAACGTCGATTTCGATTTCTGCATTACTTAAAATCGGGTTTGCAGTTGCGCCCTCCATGATTGACAAAACGGGCAAATAAGCAACGTTTGCCTCGTAGTTTGCTGTCGTTGTTGTTACTGCAACCGTACCCACCTTAAAAGTAATACGGTCTACCATGATAGCGCAGCCTTGTTTAATTTTCTGCTTTGAAATATTAGTAAAACCATCTTTGATTGCATCATCGTTGTAAAGTAAGTCAAGCAAACCGCCCGCACCCGTAACTTCGTAACGTTTGTAATAAACTGAATCCGAAAAATTTAAATTTCCGTTTTGAAAATCTTCCTGCATAGCCGGCGAAAGTTCGCCGACCTTGAGTTTTAAAAATTCTTGTGCTCTTGTTAAAAGTCCCATTTTATATTTTTTTTAATTTGTTAATACTCTATTTTTTTAAAACATACCCATCAAGAATGCCGCCTCGTCTTCGCTCTCCGTTCCCATCAAGTCAGCCGCGGTTTCGTCTACTCCTGCAACTTGTTTAACTGTTTCGTCTGCAACATCAATTTGATTTGCAACCGCCTCCCAATCATTACCATCATTTGTGCCGCTCTCGCCTGCTGCTAACGCTTTGATTTCCTCAACGTCTTCCGCGGTGCTGTCTGTTGTCGTGCCTAATGCTGCAATCCCGGACATTAACGCTGCCTCTTCTTCAGCATCGCCCGCAAGTCCTGAAATACCGATTTTTTCAGCCAAACCGCCCTGCCCTCCTGATATAACGGCAATCGAATGTAAAGCAGCGTATGTTGTTAAACCTTGTGCAAAAGATTTGATTTTTGTATCTTCGAACATCATGTCGCCCAAAACGCCCGCCGCCAATAGCAAAGGACCGCCAATATTATGTAATGTTTGATTTTCGTTTTTTGGTTTTGCTTTAAAAGGACCTGACGTTGCAATATACGCCCCGGCGAATCCGCCCGCCGCTCTCAATCCTGCATTTACAAGCACTGAGGACGCGTCCTTTTGCCAATTCTTTTTTATAAATCCTGCCATTTTTTTATTTTTTACGTTTTTTATTGTTACTGTTTAATAATATCAAACCAACCCCGGCTGCCGCCACAATCCACCACGGAAAACCCTTTTTATTTTCCGTTGTCTGTGTTTCAGACATTGTAGGCGTTGTCGGAGGCTCGTTTGTTATAAATTTTTGCGTTTGTTTTTCCGTTGGTTTTTCTCCCATATATTGTCCCGTTGTCTGAATCGTTGTCCCGGTTTCGCCTGCTGTTTTTTTATTTAAAAATTTTTTCACTTTTTTACCCAAAAAACCGGTAAGTGGAACTTCTATTGTTATTTCGCTAATATTCGCCATTTTGTTTTACCTTTTTTTGTTCATCAACATTAAACCAACTAACAACACGCCGCCACCGATAATCCACGGGAGGTAGTCGCTCATGCCCTTGTCCGCTTTTGTATTATTTGTGCCGCTCCCGGTTTCTGTTGCCGTCTGACCGTTATAGACATACACGGGCTGCTGCTCTTGTCCGCTGTTCTTCGCCGTTTTCAGGTTTGCAAATGCGTTTGTTATGTTTGCGACGCTGTTTGCCGCGTTGGTTAGAGAGTCCGTAACATTAACAAATGCGCCTCCCGTTTTCGGTGTTGTTTTCGCGTTCGGTGCATTTGTGCCGCCTAACCCGTTAAAAGTTTCGTTTTGTTCTTTTATAATATTGTACATTTTACCTCCTTTTTTTACCCTTGCCGCCGCTCATCGCTAAAAGTGCAACGCCCGCCGCTGCTGCTATCGCAATTATTAATCCCGTTTTTTTCTTTTTTTCGTCTGCGTTTTCAGGTGCTGCTGCCGCTGCTGCTGCCGCTTTGTCTGCGTCGATTTTCCCTTTCGGAATCGGTCTGCCGTATTCGTCCACGATAGGGTTGCCGTTTACGTCTGTTTCGTATAATTCCGCGTTACGTGCTTTTTCTTCTTCCCGTTTGCGTTCTTCTTCCTTTTCCTTTTTTTCTTGCTTTTTGTTTGCAACAATGCCCGCAATCCAACCCGCAATCGCCACCAATGCTGAGGTACACGCCGCAATCATCGCCGCGACGGTTGCCGGGTCTCCGAGGGTTGCTTCGTTGTCGGAACTGTCCGGGGGTAAATCTACCTTTGTGTCTTTTTTCGCACCGAAAAGCGGTTTACGTTTTGCACCGTTTTTTATAGATTTTTCAATCTTATCTTTTTTACCGCCCATTTTAGTGTAGAGTTTTACAACACGTTCAAAGGCTTTTTTTGCTTTTTCCCACGCCGCGGAATCATATCCCGCCTCGGCTGCTTGTTGCTGTGTCAAAGTACCGACCGCGAGTTTCGTTGCAAAACCGCGGAAATTTAAAGCAATCAACCCGCGCAGACTGTTTCGGATTAAAATTGTTGCCGGATTAAGTTTTACAAAAATTACTTTAAAAACTTTGCCCGCTATTTTAACCGTGTTTTTAATCGGGTCAATTACAAAGGTTTTTGTCGGCTCAATTATTGTTTTTTGCGTTAAATCTTTCGTGTCTTTTACCGCTTGTTTAATCGGTTCGGTTACTGCTGCTTTTGCTTGTGAACCTGCCTTTTTTAGTGTTTCTTTCGCTTTCGCGCCTTGTCCCGTTGCTGCCTGAATACCCGCCTTTGTTAAATTCGCGGTTGCTTTTACGGTGTTTACTGTTGCTTTTACTGCTGCTTTTGTTGTGTTTGCGACCGCTTTTGCTGCACTCTTAACCGCACCTCCGACGGCTTTTGCCGCTTTTTTGACTGCGTTTTTTATCTTTTTAAAAAGTTTAATTTTGCCAAGTTCGGTTGCTCCGGGCGAGTTTGCGTATGCCAAAAATTCCTCTTCACCCGCCGCCGCTATTTCTGCAAGTTCCTGCGACGGGAATAAATAACCGCCGTCGAAGTCATCAAACCCGCAAACATACGGCATATAAATAGAGGCTAATCTGTAACAATCATAATCCGTGCTTTCAAGGCTCAACAAAATTTTTGCTTTTTTGTAGTCTGTTACATTTTCAGGCGTTGCCGTTCCTGCTGCTATCTTTGCCGCTGCAGTGTTATAAATGCCCTCTAAACCGCGCAAATTTTTAACGTGTTTTTCCGTCATTCTTTTACGCAACGCTGCGTTCTTCAGTCGTGAAACAACTTTTTTAAAACCGTTGCCCGGTTGCTGCGGTTTCGCCGCTGCTGCTATCTTTTTAAAAATTTTTAGTTTTCCAAGTTCCGGGTAGTTGTCTAATTCCGTAACTTCGCCGAATCCTGAAAGACCATAAACAGGTATTTCCATATTAAAATAATTGTCCTAAATTGTTAATTAAATCAACTCTAAATAATTCTCTTTTAGTAACAAGCGGTGGTCTACTGTTAAACACAAACCACACACGATCCACCACCACACCGTCGCAATTTATAAATATATGCGAAAACTGCGGTCGGTTCTTAAATGCCACTAATTCAAAGACCGGGTCGTACCCCATACAGCGCAACACACACCACGAAAACACGCTTAAACAATCACAATCAACGCCCCGCGCCCGGTCCTGCCACACTCGGAGCGGGGTTCTTATTTCTTCGCGCCCCTCTTTGTCGTATTCATACCGAATATTAAATCTTAACCAATGCCACAAATTAAAGCACGATTGTAAAAGGGAATCACCCTTTAAATGTGCTGCAATCTTTTTACAATCTTTCCAATGCGCCCTGCAAGTTTCAGAAATTAATTTTTTTGTGTCTGTAAGTCCGAATCCTGCAAAATTTGTTTTACTGTCTGCAACGTCGAAAAAATTGTCGTAATTGTCTAATATCTTGTACGTTGGTTTTAATCCTCGACAATCAATAATTTCATTATTATTATAAAGATAAGGGTTCGCCGTTTTGCCAATACCCGCTTTTATTTCTTCGTATAAAAGTGGGTCGGAATCCTGCAAGTTTTTCAAGGCGTTTATGTTAAATTTTTCAATATCAATTTTTTTAAATGCTGCTGTTTTATCTAACTCTTTGCGCGGGTTCTTCCTCGTATCGGTTACAAGATAGACATCGCCGGGAGCGCCTAAATTTTTTTCGTCAAAAATTTGGTTATCTGAAAAATTACTTTCAAATTTGCACGGGAGGCGGAACTCGATAATTTTATCAAATGAGAATTTTATAATTTGCGGTTTTTCGAGTCCGCAAAGGTCGTTTGTACTCTTTTTTGAGTATATAATTTTCTCACCGCCTCTTTTTACTAAATCCCAAACTTCATTATAATTATTTATATATCTTTTGCTTTTATCCGCAGGATAAGTCGTTTTTAATTCTAAAGTATTGGGATTTATAGGACTAACAATTGTTAAAAGTCTTATCCCGTCCAAATAAAAACATTTTGCAAATGTATTATTTAAATGCCCTTTATTATCTGAACTTTTAAAAATACACGTTGGGTCTTCTAACGTTCTTTTTAATACGTTAAAATATGGGTATATATGTTTTAACAAATGTTTGTCCGCTCCGTAAATTAATTTTCTTTTTATAATAACTTCGCCAATTGGAGTTATTATTTTAAAATTTTGCCCCTCTCTCTCATAGTTATTTAGCGTTTGAGATGTAAATTTTTCGGATTTTAACGGCTCAATATCAGACATTAACAACAAATAAAAATTATATTTGCGTGTTTCTTCGTCCGCCGCCGTTCCCTCTATCGGTTTGAACTCTCCGTCCTCAAACTCTGACTCCGCCGCCTCGCCGCTTTCGTTCATGCGCTTTTGAAAATCCAACAACGCCGTATTATCGTCAAACTCTAATTTTATGTAAGGTTTGCCGAATCCTGAAAAAACGCCGTTTTGTATGTTTCCAAAAATGCTCATTGTTATATTTTTTTATTATATATGCCGCTCCATGCGGCGAACTGTGCGCCGATTTTGTTATATTTTTTTATTGTTTTTTAGTTTTCAATCGGTTCTGAACTAAAAGGAATTTCGTAATTTACCGGGATTGAAAAGCCTAACGCTTTTATTTGTCCCTCAACTTTACAAGTGTTAGGGAGTTTCAATCCCTGCCCGGTTAAATATCCCTGAAACATCGAAACCGCCACCGCGCCCAAATTGAGCCACGGTACTTCTATATCAAAACTTTTCGGGACGGTAGTATTGCCGGGGATGGTTAGTTCTTTATTGTTTGTGTTAAGAGTCCCAACACGTTGAAAATCAGGTTTTTCTGCTGTGCCAAAATTCAAAAAGAAATTCAAAAATATTTGTTTAATTGTGATTGGTGCGGAGGTTAAATTCGTAAAATTAACCCACACACGAAAGACAATTGGACGTGTTAATTTTAATCTATAAATTTGCACGCCTTTTAACTGATAATCAAGATTTTTTGCCGCTTTTACGGTGCGTAAGGCATGAACTAAATAAACAGTACCTGCCGCCGTTGCTATTAAAAATAAAGGGTTCATTTTGTTTTTTTGTTTTGCGCAAAATTGACACAAAACAAAAAATCATGCAACCGGGGAGTGCTGCAACAATTCAGGAAAGGAAAAATAAAAAATTCGCAATACGTCTACCTCGTCTAACAAGGTGTAACGGCTTTTTTTCTCCCCTCTAACAATCTGTAATTTAAACAAATAGCCAACGTCCGCCGCTGTCCAATGTTTTCTTAAGATTGGATTTCGTGTTATAATTTCCGATGGTGTGTAATATATTTGCATAATATTAGTAATTAGATAGTTACGTTATTTTTTTATTTTTTTCAGTACCTACCGAAAAAAAAATAAAAATGCTGTGAGTTTTCACAACTGACAGCATACAATTAAAAAATAAAACCTTTTTTTTAAGATAAATACGAACAATTAAAATAAAAACAAAGAATCTTTCCCGTTCTTTATTCAGTGCAAAATTACTAATATTTTTGTAATATGCAAAATATTTTTCTATTTTTCTGTAAAATATTAAAAAAATATTTCACCGGTTAAAAAATAAAAATCCTTGCAAAAACCTTTCGGAATCCTTTAAAAAACCTTTTAAAAACCTTTGTATATATTAAGACGATTTAGATATATTAAGACGCTTAATTGTATGAATGTGTTTTTTTATGTTTTTTTGTCTTAAGATAACAATTAACAATTTCTTAACGTTTTTTTTTTGTTGTCTTAAGATTTCTGCTCACCTTTGCAACGTCAAAACAAACATAAAGATAAAAGATATTATATAGCGGTTACCCGTATCCCCTTGTGGGATAGTGCTTTATGTTTGGCATTGACAGCGGGTAGCCGCTAAATTTTTTTTATAACGTCAAAACAAACATAAAATGAATGAACTACAAAAAATCGAATCAAAGGGATTTTGTTTGTATAAAGATACTTTACAAACAGCCTTTCAAGTTCTGCCTTCCTACGATGAGCGAGGCAAACTCTTTACTAATGTATTTCAATATGTTACAAATGAAGATATTGAAAATTTTTCCAAAAAAATTACAACGTGTTTTTTATTTTTGAAAAATTCAATCAATATCACAAACCAAAAATATCTTAAGCGCAAAAAAGCGCAAAAAGCATATTACGACAAAAAAACAAAAAAAGAATCTTTAGACACCTACAACAACAATAACAATGACAATAACAATGACAATAACAATGACAATAACAATGACAATAACATAGACAATAACAACGACAACTACATAGACATAGACAAGAATATTACTAATAGTAATATTTCTAATGATATTGATATTAATAATTCTCTCTCTAATAAAAAATATACAAAAAAACAAATCAAAGAAATTTTAGAGAGAGAGAGAATTTTTTTAAAAAATCTTTCCTTTGAAAATTTTTGGAAATACAACCGCGACAACGGTTGGAAATATGACCCAATCACGGCAGCCGGGTTCTACATCGAACGCCACCCGGATTGTTTAAGTATACCAAAAGAAGAAAACCCCACCCCCGCCGCCCCCGCCCCGGCTCAAGGAAACGCCACAAAAGGAGTTTTAAAGGAAGTTCAGGACGCGTTAAATATTTGGAACAAATTAAAATTTGAAACGGTTTCCTCCGGCTTAATTCCCGGCGCGGATGGTGCATTGCTTAATGATGTAACGCCGCTAAAACTAACTAAGGAAGAAACAGGAAAGAAAATAAAACGGGTAATTGGCAGGAACGAAGTAGAAACTTGTGAAATTAAAAAATTTCTCTCGTTGCGTGTTACTGACAAAATAATTGAAAAAACACTTACAGAAAACGCCGTTTTTTGTGATTTTTTTAAACGTGAAAATATCGAATTACGGTGGGTTTGTTAAAACATAACGTTAATTATCGGACAAATTAACGGGGGAGAAGGAGCCCCCAAAAAAAGTGAAAAAATCATGGAAAAAATTAAAACATTTTTACAAAGGTACGCATATCCCTAATAACGAGATAACCATCGCCGGGTGCGCCCAAATTTTTTTCGTCAAAAATTTGGTTATTTGAAAAATTATTTTCAAATTTGCACGGAAGGTGGAACTCAACAAATTCAAAAATGTTATGTGCCGTTTCAATGCTGTTGAGAGTTGAAACGGGTAGATATTCCCGGAAGGGATATGTGAGCATACAGCCGCCTTTTTTTAATTTATTGTATAAATTATTTAAATCCTCTTTACAAAGGTACGCATATCCCTAACGAGATAAACATCGCCGGGCGCACCTAAATTTTTTTTATCAAAAATTTTGTTATCTGAATTTTTTATTTTTACTTTGTCGCAATAAAGGCGGAAATCAACAACAACGGGATAAACCTCTTCTTTGACTCCGTTGAGGTTAAAGGGGGATTTGGTATTTGCAGACTGAAAAGCGCGCGAATATACGGTTTGTCCGCCGCCTTGTATATATTTGAGTATATTTGTCTTGAATGCATAAAAAAACGGCGCAAATTTCTTCGCGCCGTTTTTTTTAAAATTATTTATGCGAGAAAAATTCTACAATTTTTCCAATTTTTCTTTTACTTCTTTCCATTTAGCTGTATTCTGGAGTTTGTAGTAAAGAGTTTTGAGGTTTTGCAAACAATCTTTGTCAGTAGGACGGATTGCTGAAGCTTTTTCAAATTCTTCTGCTGATTGTTCCCAATATTTTGTGATTTCTTTCTCTTTTGCCGCCGTTTTGCTGCCGTCTTTGTCTTCTGACAATGGAATTGAGTTTTTCTCGTTGTTTACCAAGTCTGCTGCACTGTAATAAACAATACCGAGAGCAAAATGTGCGTCATAGTTTTTAGCATCCTTCGAGATTGCTTGGTTGTAAATAGATACTGCTTTGTTCATGCTTGCAAGATAATCCTTTTTAGTCTGCTCTGCATCTGCTTGTTTTTTCTCTTTTTCAGCGTTTACACGAGCTTCTTCTTTGGGATTGTTACGGTTTCTGAACGCCAATTTTCTCAAAGAATCTGATTCGTTGAGCTCGTTAGCATATTTTGCTGAAAGATCGCTGCACTGCGTTACAAACATACTTGCTTTTACATTATAAAGGCTTGCATTTGAGGGATATTTTTCGATAGCTTTATCAAGATATTTTTCTGCCTCTTCCGTCTGTTTTTTGCCTAAATAATAGTTGATAACATCGTAAAGAATTTGCTCTTCTTGCGGATATTTTTCGTATGCAGTTGTAATAAGTTTCAAAGCTTCAGCCTCTTTGCCGTTGTCCATGTTAATTTGATAAATGTAATGGTAGCAACCGCCGGGTTGATAGTTTTTGTTAGCAGCCTCTTTGAAAAGTTTTTCTGCTTTTACCTTTTCATCACCTTGATATGCTGACAACGCTGCGTAATATGCAATTTGTCCGTCGTTCAAAGATGTATCTTTGGGATCACGCGGAAAATCTGACAAGTTGTATGCGCTTTCAAAGTTTTTAGCAGCTGTTTTATAATCCAAAAGTTGATATGCGTTGATACCGTTTGTGAAATATGCTGTTCTGAGTTCTTTTGCAGCCTCCATTGTGGTTTTTTTAGACTTAAAACTGCCTTTTGCATCCAATTCGTCAGCTTTGCGGTATGCCTCTACAGCTTTGTCAAGAGCGTTGTCTGCAACTGTATAAGTCTCTTTCCACAACATTACCTGATTGTTTTGAATGTAATAGTTTATCGTCGGATAAACCCATACTTCATAATCTTCAGTACCGATTTTCTCACTTTTTTTCTCTGTGGGTGCTCCCATCATCAACTCCAAGTTGAAGAATGGACTTTGGTCGCATTTTGCAGCATACATTCCTTGGTTTACACCTTTGGTATTTATTTTTGCTGACTCAAGCAACAATTTTCCACGGCTTTCCCACGTTTTGGAAATACTGCCTTTTTTAGCATCCTGAATGTCTTTGTCGCTGTTTTCGATTTTTGCTTTTGCGTTGTCAATCAGTTTTTTTGAATCTTGAGGCGTAGGAGCCTGTGAAAAAACCGAAGTAGCCGCCATTGCAGCAACAGTTAAGGTTAAAAATATTTTTTTCATTTTGATTAATTATTTTATTTTTTTATTGATTATTTTCTTCTGTATTGTTGTTCTCTACTTCCGGATTTGAAGAATTTTCTTCACCGCTAATAACCGTAACATCTGCATTTTCAGCGTTTTCGTCATCTTCTTCGTCTTCGGTCTTGGGAACCACGGCAATAGAGGCAATTGAATCTTTCTTCTTAGTGTTAAGTTCAATCAATTTAACACCTTGTGTCAGACGTGAAGCCGTTCTGATAATTTCGGCTTTTAGTCTTATTGTTATACCCGATTTGTTGATAATCATCAAGTCATCGTTGTCGGTAATTTTATCAATTGCAATCAATTCACCGGTTTTGTCGGTGATATTAATCGTTTTAACACCTTTGCCGCCACGCGAAGTGATTCGGTAATCTTCAAGTTTTGAACGTTTGCCGTAACCATTTTCCGAAACAACCAAAATATCGCCGTCAGAACCGTCGGATTTAGCAACGACCATACCGATAACTTCATCACCTTCGGGGACAGTTATACCGCGAACGCCCGTACCTGTTCTTCCGATAGGTCTTGCATCGGTCTCGTTGAAACGGACTGCTTTTCCGCCGCGGATTCCGATTAAAATGTCGTTGGTTCCGTCAGTTAATTTAGCCTCCAAAAGCATATCGCCTTCGCGGATATTAATTGCGTTGATACCGTTTGTTCTCGGTCTTGAATATTCAGAAAGCGGAGTTTTCTTAACGATACCGTTCTTAGTACACATTATAATATAGTGCGAATTTACGTATTCGGGGTCGGTAATAGACTTAACGTTGATGTATGCTTTCACGCTGTCGTCGCTTTCGATGTTCAAAACGTTCTGAATAGCACGGCCTTTCGAGGTCTTGTTGCCTTCCGGTATTTCGTAAACTTTGAGCCAGAAACATTTGCCTTTCTCGGTGAAAAACAACATTGTGTTGTGGTTTGTTGCCGAGAAAATATGGCTGATAAAGTCTTCGTCGCGAGTCGTAGAGCCTTTCGAGCCCTTTCCTCCCCTATTCTGCGTTTTAAATTCGGTAAGCGGCGTACGCTTGATGTATCCTAATTTTGAAATCGTGATAACAACGTCTTCGTCAGCATAGAAATCCTCAGGATTAAAGTCCTCTGAGGCAGCATATTCGATGTGAGTTTTTCTCTCGTCGTGATATTTTTCTTTTATCTGCAAAAGTTCTTCTTTTACAACTTCCATTTGCTTTACAACGCTGCCGATAACCTCGTTTAAGTAGTCGATGTATTTCATAATTTCATCGTACTCCTCTTTAATCTTTTCACGTTCCAAGCCGGTGAGTTTTTGAAGCCTCATTTCAAGGATTGCTCTTGCCTGAGCATCAGTCAAACCGAATTTCTCAATCAATCCTACCCTTGCCTCGTCAGGTGTTCTTGAAGCACGAATCAAAGCGATAACTTCGTCCAAATGGTCAAGCGCAATTAACAAACCTTCCAAAATGTGGGCACGCTTTTGAGCTTGTGCTAATTCGTATTTACTACGCCTTACAACTACTTCCTGACGGTGTTCTACGAAACATTCAATAATATCTTTCAAATTCAAAAGTCTCGGACGTCCTTTTACTAAGGCAATGTTATTGACATTGAAAGTAGTCTGTAATTGAGTGAGTTTAAAGAGCTTATTGACAACGACATTCGGAATTGCACCGTTTTTAAGCGTTACGACAATTCTCATACCTTTGCGGTCTGACTCGTCGTTAGCGTGAACGATGTCTTCGATTTTTTTGTCGTTAACAAGGTCGGCTATTTTGCTGATTTGTTCAGCTTTGTTAACCATGTAAGGAATTTCGTCGAAAATGATTTGCGGTTTGCCGCTGTGAGTATTTTCGATGTGGTATTTAGAACGGATAACAATTCTTCCGCGACCTGTCATGTAAGCATCTTTAACGCCTTGATAACCATAGATTATGCCGCCTGTGGGAAAATCAGGAGCTTTTATAATCGGAATTAATTCTTCGATAGAAATGTCGTTGTTGTCGATATAAGCAACGATTGCGTCAATGGTGTCAGAAAGGTTGTGTGGAGCCATATTTGTAGCCATTCCGACAGCGATTCCTGACGCACCGTTAACAAGCAAAAGCGGTATTCTTGTCGGCAAAACGACGGGTTCTTTGAGTGATTCATCGAAGTTCGGCACGAAATCTACAGCGTCTTTATCGAGGTCGATAAGCGTATCTTCGGCGATTTTTTTGAGCCTTGCCTCGGTGTAACGCATAGCAGCGGGTGAGTCGCCGTCCACCGAACCAAAGTTACCTTGACCGTCAACGAGGGGATATCTCATAATCCAGTCTTGAGCGAGTCTGACCATTGTGAAATATACCGAAGAGTCGCCGTGCGGGTGAAATTTACCCATGACTTCACCAACGATTCTTGCTGATTTTTTAGTCGGACGGTTAGCGAAAACGCCCATTTCGTTCATACCGAAAAGTACCCTACGATGAACGGGTTTAAGACCGTCCCTGACATCGGGCAACGCTCTTGAAACGATAACCGACATTGAATAGTCGATATACGCCGAGCGCATTTCTTTGTCTATGTTTACTTTAACGATTCTCTCGTTAATTTCGTTTGTTGTCTCTTCTGACATTTTTTCAATTAAATTTTATCTTTCTATATAACTCTGCAAAGGTACGGCTTTTTTGTGAAAAAACAAAAAAATAAGGGGAAAAAATCGAAGATTTTTATTTTGCTTTTTCCTCTAATTTTAGTGCTTCGCTTAAAATTTCTTTCATACGCTTTTTTAGGTCAGTTATATCCTCACCTGTGGGATTAAGGGTTTCTTTTTTGTTCTTGTCAATTGCTTTGAAAATCTTATCGTTACATAAATAATAGCGTTCAAAGGCTTCTGTGTTGTCAGGATAATTATGATGTATAAGGCAGAAGTACAGGCAGTTATCTCTTAAATAGAGTTTGTAATTTTGCATCCAGCTATCGCCCCAAGAACATTCTACCATTACAAGGTGGTCATCTTGATAGTAATAATTATATTCAATTATATAGCCAGATTCTTCGTCCTGAGTTTCTGCATTTTTCTTTTTAAGGTTTTTGTCTAAGGCAACAGAGTTGTACATTTCACGGATTTTATCGGTTTTTTCTTTGTCTGACATTTTTTCGCATGATTGACAGAATCCGCCTTTTGCGTACAATTTTATTAATTTTACGGGGTCTTTGTCGTATTCGGCAAATTTGGGTTTGTCAGCCATCGTTATGCGTTTTCCTATATCGTATTTTAAATTTGTAACGGTAGATTTTGAACCGTAAAATTCAATTACACCGTTCTCAAATTCCATTGTTCTGACAAAAACGCCGTCTTTGCAAACATAATAATCATCGGCTTGATCGGGATTAAACTGATATTTGCAGTCCATAACATCGTAAGTGGGAGAATATCCAACGCCGAAATTTACGCAACCGCCCGTGCAACAAAGCGAATAAGTGTACTTAGGAGAAAATACTGTTATCGTATCTATTTTGTTGTCTTTGCTTAAAGCAAGTTGAAATGCTTTTTCGCCTTTTTGACTGAAAACTACGTTGTTACCGTTTTGTTTTTTGTCGAAACCGCCGAGAGTTTCGGGAACAAGACCGCCGAGTTTAAGCGATGCTAAGCCCTCACCGCTAAGGACACTCATCGAGCAGTTTTGGGGCGAACCGTTAATAACGAATTTTGAACCGTCCCAAGCGTATTCAATCCAAGCGTATTCTTCAAAACCGGCGAGAATTTTATCACCGCTAATTCTATAATTATAACCGTTTTTCAGGTTGTTAGAAAAATCGTTTTCGGTGTTTGCGACTAACAATTCGTCAGCTGAAGAAAAATCTTTGAACGAAGGTTTTGGCAATAAGTCGTTTTTTTCGGTTAAAACGCCGTCTTTATAGGAAAAAACTTTAAATTCTTTGATGCTTTCTATAAAACCGTCGCCGAGAACACCGCTTTCTTCAGTTTGATAAACAATCAAATATCCGCCTGAAGAAATGTTTTGATAGATTGCCGTGGTGCTTTTATCAAGATCGAATTCTTCGGAAGTAAGCCCCGTAAAAACAGCTTTAGTTTGGTCGGAAGTATCAACGGAGGGAAATTTCTTGTTTTCTGCGTTAATTTTCATAGCCGCTTTGTATGCAATGTTGTAAGACGGTGAAGTGATGTTTGTCGCTGAAGTTTCTTGTTTGGGTTGTTCTTCAGGCGTGTTTTGATTGTTGGTATTAGAGCTGCCACCACAAGAGACAAGAATCGGTAAAACAGCGAGTAAAGATGTTATCTTTTTCATATTGGTATTGTTTTTTTATTTTTTTTATGGGACAAATATAGAAAAAGTTTTTGCAGTTATCACGAAAAAATAAAATATTTGTTTGAATTGTACCTATTTAATTATATTTTTGTGCTTAAAATTAATTTAAAAATTATTATGTTCAAAAAGATAAATGTAAATTTTTTTCTGATTGCATTTTTTATTTTTTCGTCATTTATGGCGAATGCTCAGAAAGTGCTAAATTACAACGAGTTTATAACGGTTGAAACTGAATTAAAATCTCAGTATTTTGATTTCAATAGAAAAATAATTATAGGATTGCCACCAAATTACAATCGAATGACGGCTCAGGATTATGACGTTATGTATGTTTTTGATGCCCAAGACCGTCCTTATTTTGATCTTGTACGTTCTTTGTCTGTATTTATTGATACAAAATACGAAACAAGATTTATTGTGGTGGGTGTGCTTTCGCCGCAAGACAAAGAATATACGCGTCAAGATGACTTTTTGAAAATAAAATATCCAAGCGGACACGGTGGTTATCATAAAAATTTTAGTCTTTTTATTCAAAATGAGTTGATGCCGTATATTGCTAAAAATTATAGAATTACGGACAGAAAAATTGCTGTCGGACATTCTCTTGGCGGCTCGTTTTCGCTTGAAGCGTTACTTGATTACGAGCTTTTTACCGATTATATTACCGTATCGCCAAATATGTTTTTAACAGATTGGTCAGTATCGGAACATCTTGTTAATTTCGATTATAACAAGCTGAAAAACAATCACTTTATTTTTGCCTCGGATGCCAACGAAGAACTTTTAGAAAAGTGGCAAAATTGGAAACCTGCCCGAGAAAAAGTCTACAATTTCTTTGAAACACAAAAGCCAAAACAAATCACATTTTATCACAAGACATACCCAACATCGGATCACATGACAACTGTGCCGCCGGCTTTGATTGATGGTTTCAAAACGTATTTTGCTTATCGTGATTCCGTTGACGAAATACTTACCCAAAAAGAGCATAAGGTGAAAATTTCGCTCGTCTCAAAAAATAAATTTATGAAAGACATTTACATTACTGGCAATCAGGAAGCTTTAAAAAATTGGAATCCAAAGGGCGTAAAATTACAAGCTGAAAACGACAGTATTTTTAGTATAGAATTAAAGTTAAAATTGCCGGCGCAATTTAAATTCACGCGGGGAAGTTGGGAAACAGAGGCTTACATCAAAAATTCGTCAATTCCCGGCAATCTTCGTATTGAAACCGATAAGCGTAAAAATTACATATTTGAAGTTTCATCTTGGGCAGACTAATGGTTCAAGTGGTTTTTGAAGAGCGACAAGATAATCACCGATGAATTATCAAATTGTCGGTGTTTAAATTATTTCCTATTTTGCCACAAAGTTAGTAATTTCCCAAAGCAGCAAAAAAAAGGAGCGAGAAATGAAGGTTTCTCGCTCCTTTTCAACTTTCAATTTCTACACATACTCCTGCCAACTCTTGATCTTCAATCCATCGACTCCTACTGCGCAGAACGCCTCGATGAATGCCGTGGCGAGCCGGGCGTTGGTTATCAATGGGATGTTGTGATCGATGGCGCCGCGACGGATGCGGTAACCGTTGGTGAGTTCGCGCTTGGTGTGGTTTTTCGGGATGTTGACGA
>JAEEGL012178826.1_pt1 | contig 34836 bp, 24 predicted proteins | sample 9134231 | NCBI WGS metagenome assembly JAEEGL01 (sample SAMN16246548, study PRJNA631951) | gut metagenome | biome: gut microbiome; feature: rumen; material: fiber-attached | host: Bos | place: Iran: Karaj | collected 2018-10
CAAAATAAAAAAGACGGCAGTCAAATGCCGTCTTTAACAAACTTCGAATATGACTTCCTACGACGGCATTATCCGTATCAGGTTAAAGGGTCGAAGTTATCAACTTCCTCTCAGCCTGTCAAACAAGCTCCCCTGTTTATTTAAACTTTTAATAATATATCAGAATAAATTTACAAATACAAGCGAAAATTATCATGGAATCGGATTCATATATTTATCCCTATAGGTGGTACATTCCCGGTTGCACTCATCAAGGATGTCAGAAAACTGTTTGGTATAATCATCTTCCATCAATGCGTACAGATCGTAAAAATATGAGTTGAATCCGGCGCCGCCCTTAAGTTCGTATCCGCCTATTTCGATCTCATTACCGTTTGAATCGTAAAGAATGATATATCGCGATGTACCGTCGGTTCTTTCGTCTTCTTTGCCGACATTCATCTTGTATACTTTTTCGGGAGAGAATATCTTTTTGATCTTTTTCATTCTCTCATCGGAAAGAGTTTCCCTGCCAAGTTCGGTATCGTAATACAAAACTATCAGCGTTCCGTCACTTTGAAGCGTGTAATGCAGGGATTCGTAAAACCATGGCTGGTAAATCCTTAAAGTGAACATTGTTTCATCGCTGAATTCCGGAAGTTCTTCTTTTTTGCCGCATGCCGTAAGCATGACCGGAATGATCAGTAAACACGTAAATATCGAAATAATGGTTTTCAGTTTTTTCATTTTATCCTCCCAAACGTATCTTTCAAAAAAGACACGTTTGTGAAGTCCTTTTTTATGGTTATTTCTAATATCTGTTAAAGATCGATCCGAGAATGCTTCCCACAAGAAGTATCGCACCTATGGCCATGGCAACTATTGAGGCAATTTTCGGGATCCTTAAGTCAAATGAACTTTCCCTGGGTCTGATGATATAGGGAATGATCATTTCATCAAGCTCTTCAACATCATCGATACCCCAGCTTAACATGTTATTTCTGCAGGCCATAAGTTCTCCCGCAGACATTTTGCAGGCATAATTCGTGATCGAGATCCTGCTTAGATATTCCTTCTCGCTGCCCATCAGTTTGTTGTATTTATCGAAATCCTTCGCATCAACCAAAACTGCTATCACGTGATTGTACGTAACTTTGTAAGTATCATAAAAAAGATATATTCTCTGAGTTTCATCCCCGTCTTTGTCCAGAGAATAATAATAGTATCCCATAACATTTTTTGTATTTAACGTAACATACATGTCATCTGTTATGTTCTCCCAGTTATATCCCGTCTCGGGCGTTATATCGGTAAGTTCAGGCAGATCTTCGGGTTTGGCGGCGAAAAAAGTAAGGTATGCAAAGCCTCCGCCTCCGATAGCAAGAATCAGGATCGCAAGAAAATAAGATCTTAAACTCCCCCAGAAATTGTCCATTTAATCCTCCCTTCGAAAACACTTTTACATGTTGTCAAGCATTCTGACCGTTTCTTCGATGGATAAATCATTCACATCTGCTATTCGCGCAAGGTCTTCGTATTCGTATTTATCCCTTTTTATTCCATACCCTTCGGAGCGCTTGATCCTTACCTCTCCGTAAGGTGTTTCCTTCTTTATGATCTCTCTTTTTAAAATATAGCGTTTCGAAATGTTTTCGCGGATGCCGAGGGTTGTCGTATGCTTAAATATAAGCGACATGATCTCTTCTTTTTTATCCTCCCTGCACATAACGCATAAAAGGATCCCCGGTCTTGATTTCTTCATTCCGACGGGAATCGTATACACTTCCAGTGCTCCCGCTTCGAAAAGTTTCTCTGAAGCATACGCGATACGCTCCGCAGTCATATCATCCACATTGCATGAAAGTTCACTTATCGTATCAAGGTTTTCGCTCGTTTCACCGAGCATGACCCTCACGCAGTTGGCCTGTTCAAAATCTTTTTTGCCCATTCCGTATCCGATCTTATTAACTTTCATAACAGGCATTTCTGCAAATTCATTTACAAAATATTTTAAAAGAGCCGCTCCCGTCGGTGTGCAGAGTTCACTCTTAATATGTCCCGAATAGATGGGAACTTCTTTAAGTATCGTTGCGGTAGCCGGTGCCGGAACAGGAAGGATTCCGTGTGCGCAGTGTACGTGACCGCCTCCTACATTAACGGGCGATGCAATAACCTTATCCGCCTTTAATTCATTCATCAGAAAGCATACGGAAACAACATCTGCAACCGCATCCATTTTTCCGACCTCATGGAAATGGATTTCGCTTACTTCCTTTCCGTGAGCTATGCTCTCGGCTTCGGCAATAAGTTTATAAACACTGATCGAATCTTCTTTGACTTTTTCGGGAATGCGAAGACTGTTGATTATACTTTCGATGTCTGCCATCGATGCGTGATGGTGATGATCATCATGATGATGCTCGTGGTCATGATCGTGATGATGTTCGCCGTAATCGTGTTCGTGTTCATGAATCTCATGCCTGTGGTCCTCTTCACATGCATCATGGCTGTGTTCATAATCATGATGGTGCTCATGCCCGTGGTCATGGTGATGCTCGTGCTCGTGCATCACATCTTCCTCACTCACTCCGTCTATGAGCACATTCATATGCGTTCCCACGATACCGCATTTACTCGAAGCCGAAAGTTCGATCTTAACTTTCTCAAGTCCTATATCATTTATCTTGGCAATAAAGCTTTCTTTATCATCCAAAAGCTCATAAAGTGCCGCAGTAAGCATATCTCCCGCTGCTCCCATGGAACAGTCAAAGTAAAGAGTTCTCATTTTGCATCCCCCATATGATTCATCATACTCGCCGAATAGCCGGCTCCGAAACCGTTATCGATATTTACAACCGTAACACCGCTTGCGCAGGAATTAAGCATTGAAAGCAATGCCGAAAGCCCCTCAAACGAAGCTCCGTAACCCACGCTTGTAGGTACCGCTATAACGGGACAGTCAGCCAGTCCGCCGACAACGCTTGCAAGCGCACCTTCCATTCCCGCGATCGCGATTATAACCGATGCACCCATTATCTCATCCATGTGCGCAAGAAGTCTGTGAAGTCCCGAGACTCCCACATCGTATATCCTTACTACTTTGTTACCCAGGAATTCGGCCGTAACCGCCGCTTCCTCGGCAACCGGAATGTCACTCGTTCCGCCGGTGACCACGACAATATTTCCCGAAACATCAACGGGATGAGAGTTTCCCAGGATTCCGATCCTGCAGTCTTCGAAATATCTCCATTCCAAAGACGTATTATTCGAGCCAAAATACTTTCCTACATCATCTGCTTTTTCTTTTGAAATACGCGTTATTAAAACTCCGCCGTTTTTATACGAAATAAGCGTTTCGGCTATCTTAACGATCTGCCCGGAAGTTTTTCCTTCTCCGTAAATAACCTCGTTCGCACCCTGACGGTGTTTCCTGTGAGCATCGACTTTTGCAAAATCAATATCTTCGAAAGGTTCTTTTTTTATCCGAAGAATTGCTTCGTCTATCGATATCCTGTTTTCTTTTACATCTTCCAGAAGTTGTTTAAGGTCGCTTTTCATGTAGCATATCCAATCTTTTTATAAAAAAATAACATTGTTTTTACGCAATGTTATTTTTATCTCTTTAATCACATAAAAACTAATTCTTCATAAGATTCTTTCTTATGAGACCTTTGGGATCTTTAACGAATAAAACGATAAGCCAGATGATAAGGCCGAGCGCAACAACGCAGAGTCCCAAATAAGAATCGTTTATCATATCTTCCATAGCCGGAGTGAAAAATTCGGCTCCGAGTTCGGCATATTCGAAGATCGCATCAACAAACCACATAAGCGATGCGCCCCAGTACATAAGCGCAAGAGTGCCGAGTTTCATGTCATTTTTGTTTAAATTAGCATACCATAAAACGGTAGCGATAACTGCAGCGAATATTGTAATCAATAATGTCATAATTATGCCTCCGCTTTATTCTCTTTTGTATTCTCAGCTTTTCTTTTTTCAATGGCTGAAGATACAAGAACCATGCCGGCCCATGCAGCGGTAACCAGAACAGCCATGCCTACGCCGGCAGTTCCCATTTCCTTAAGCATTCCCAGCGTCTCTCCTTCTTTTACCGCGGTAAGAAAAGGAAATACGGGAATCACTTCTCCGTGCCAGATATGCTCAAATGCAAGAAGAGCACTTCCGCCCCAGAGCATTTTGTTAAGCCATCCCAGTTTTGTCGAAAACTTCGTTGCAACCGTATTTTCAAGGACTTCGCCTTCAATGTGTTTCTTACTGTCTTTCTTTTCTTTTGCCTTAACTGCCTGCGTAATGATCGTTGTCACTATCGCTTCAGTACCGGGTACCAAGAAACAAGCCATCTTTCTCCCTCCCAAAATTCATGCCTTTGTATGCACCTTAAGCGGCACAATACAATTTCAAACCGTTATATCCACAACACTGCCTACCGAAGGATTGACACTTCTTTCCATGGCAGCCGAGTCAATCATTTCAACAACTTCTTCGCCGATATCTTCCTGAACGTTAAGCGCATTCTTTAACATCGCCGTTCCGACTTCATTCATTATCTTTTCCTGTGACATTGCCATCGATAATGCAGCTATATCCATAAGCCTCACCCCTCCCTTTAAATTATGGTTTATTATACCATAGCAAAATAAAACAATAAATATGTTTTTTTGATACGTGTATATAGCAGATGTCGGTTTTATTTTTACCGAAAATATGGTATTATCAACATTATGAGAGAATTTAAAAGAGATATTCATCGGAAAGGATTCTTACACTATGACGGATAAAAAATACGATGCTTTTATTAGTTACAGACATACTGAACTGGATAAATTCGTTGCAATTAACCTTCATAAAAAACTTGAAGCTTTTAAACTTCCCAAAGGCGTAACTTCATCAACGGGAAAGAAAAAAATAGAAAGAGTTTTCAGAGATCAGGACGAACTTCCTCTTTCAAGCGATCTGAGCGCTCAGATCAACGATGCGCTTATCGTTTCCGATTTCCTGATCGTAATCTGTACGCCCAGACTTCCTCAGTCCGAATGGTGCAAAAGAGAAATTGAAACATTCATAAAACTTCACGGCCGTGATAAGATCCTGGCCGTTCTTGCCGAAGGCGAACCCTGGGAATCTTTCCCCGAAGCTTTGACCAAAGAGGAAGTTGAAGTAACCAAGCCCGATGGAACCAAAGTGATCGAACTTCATAACGTTGAGCCTCTTGCAGCCGATGTTCGCGGCAAAAACAACAAAGAGATAAAGAAAAAACTTGACGATGCCGTACTTCGTATTGCCGCAGCTATTTTCTGTCTCGGTTATGACGATCTTAAACAGCGTCACAAAGAGCGTAAAATGAAACGGACCATGTCCGTAGTCAGCGGTATCGCCGCCGGTCTTCTGCTTTTCTCCGCAGTCTGTCTTGCAATGACATTTAAGATCATGGTTCAGTCCGAAATGATCCTTGATCAGAATAACGAGATCAAAGAACAGAGCAATCGGATTTCCCTTATGGCGCAGGAACTTGAAATAAAGAATCAGGACCTGACAGAACAATACAAGGAAACACACATAAACTATGCCAGAGCAACTGCCGACAACGCAGATGAGCTTATGCACAAAGGAAGAAAACTTGATGCGCTTTATGCATTAAGACGCGTCATGCCCTCCACCATAGACGATGAATCCGTGCCCTATACCGCCGAAACACAATTAGCTTTGACAAATGCTTTGGAAGTATATTACAGCGACAGCTCTTATTCAACCGGAGTAATCTATGAAGCCGACTCCAATATCACAGATTACGATGTATCTTCCAACGACAAATACCTTGCGACTCTCGACACACCTTATACTCTTCGTGTTTATGATATCGAATCGGGAGAAATACTTTATTCAGCAGATGTTTCAACTGGTCCGATTTCGCTTATCTTAAGTTACGGACGCTATATAAGTTTTATTAACGATGATACGGTTTTGTTAAATACCGACGAAGGCTTAACCGCAGTTAACATTACCGAAAATACCGAAGAGAACATTTTAAATCCGGACACTAACGATATCCTGGAGGCAAAAATCACAGCATTTAAAGATGCTAATATATTCTGCGCCTTTAATGGCGAAAATATTTACATTTACAATTCGGATGATCTGTCTTTGCTTTATGAATATAAAATGGATGACTTTTCGGATACGGTTGATGAAATCAGATCCGTAAACATAACTCCGAATTCGGAATATATTCTTCTCACTTTTAAAGGTCCTGAGGACAATATCGAGTTTTTCCGGATTGCTTTATCGGACGGGGAGATAAAATATCTGAATACTCTTAAACCTGATACTGACGTTATCGATAACTATATCGACGGTATATTTGTCTCCGACGATTCTTTTTACTTATCAAACACGATATCGGATCTGAAAAACCTCTTTGTTTCTGATACAAATATTGTTTCCTTCGATTTGGAAACCGGCAAAATGAACTGGAAAACTCCGATTGAAACGCCTATACCGATGCTGCATAAAAATATTGACGGAAATAATCTTTTTGCCGCATCCTCCAAGAAACTGTATGTTTTCGATTCATCATCCGGAGAAATGATCGATTCGCTTTATGAATCCGCCGAGATATGTTTACTTCAAAAAGGATCTTTTAACGGAGATTATGTTGATTACATTTCCACAGACGGCTTTTTGAAATCATACATGGGTTATTCGAGTACCTGGAGGTTCACTTTCTTCGATACCGTCCCCGATTATAAAATCAGCAGTTTGTACGCGACTGAAAACGGCGTTCTGGTTCTTCCCGAAAACAACAATTATATTACCTACTATCACAAAAGATTGTCCGATAATACGGATGAAGCCGCACCAACCGCGATCATAAACAATTACTGTCAGGAAATAAACAAAACCGGCGATTTGTGTTTATGCCTTCCTCCCGGAAGCCAAACAGCGGAAATCCGTAGTACGATCACGGGAGATATTGCATATGAATATACTACAAACAATGATAATTTATCCTTTGTTAATGACGGGAAAAGCTTTATTGTAGCTTTCGGATCCGGATTCAAGGTATATGATTTCGTTTCCGAGAAAGTTGTCTGCGCAGCACCGGTTGATTACTATTTCGACTCGGATTCCATATCCTGCGACAAGCAATATATTCTCGGAAAAGATCACGATGAATACACCGTATTTTCATTACTGACAGGTGAGAAAGTATCAACCTTTAAACTCGACGAAGATATTAATCCACACACTGTTGAGCTGATTAACAAAGATACTTATGCAGTAGTAGAAATCGGCAAGAAACTCAAATTTTACAAAATAGGCGATTCCAAACCCTGTTATGAATCATCTATGTCGCTTTCCAACAAAGACTTTACATTCAAATGTGCATATGACGATATCTTATGCGTATCATATGAAAACAACAGTTTTGAAGTATATTCGGCAGATGATTCGGTAAAACTTCTGAAATCTTTTTATTCGATGGATTATCGCTTTGCCAAGGACAGTCAGATGATTTATTATCCCGGTAAAGATGTCTATGTGCTTTCAGAATCGAATTGTGACTATACTTATGTTTTTAATTCCGAGGCCGAGTTGATAGCTATTATTCCGGAACCGACATTTTTCATTGAAGATATAAACCGATTCGTTTTCTACGGAACGGCGATTGAATATTCAGCTCATTTTTATTCATATGAAGAACTGATAAAAATGGCCGATGATATTCTCGGAGATTATCATCCCTCACTAAGAATTATCACCCAGTTCAATATTAAATAGCATTACGGTTTAGGCAAAGCACTACGGAATGATTGATAACAAAATAAAAACTTCGGAATCGTTTTGGATTCCGAAGTTTTTTCTTACAAAAAAATTTTCATTTGTCAAATCTTATTATGGTTCCGTTATGAAGATTGTAATCTCTAAGCATTGTATTACCTTTAATTAAAGCTATCGGGTTCTCCGTACAAAGATAGCACTGACTCGAATCTTCAAGATTTAAGCCTAGTTTTAATCCCGTATTCAGGCCGTTAAGCAGATCATTTGCGGTAATATCCAAAGGAACTTCAATATCAATCTTTTCCTTTGTTTTGGCTCTTTCAAAAACCATAATGATTGTATCTTCCATATTTTTCACCCCGTTTTAATCAATAAAGAATATCATTTCCACATCCGCCAGTTTGATCTTATCCTCATTTTTAATCTCAACTTCCTCCTGAGGATTAAGCTTTTCTCCGTTAACAAACGAACCGTTCAAAGAGCTTAGATCTTTCGCATAAAACTTTCCTTCTTTAAACAGAACAGACAGATGTGTACGGCTTACTGATTTATTGTCTATGGCATAGTCGGCCTTCTGAATGCTTTTTCCGATGGTAAAAAGATCTTTATTTATATCTATCCTGTTTGAGTCATTAACGAATTCAAGGTGAGCGATCATCCTGTCCGTCTTTGGCATCTCTTCCTCAATCGCGGATAAAACCGTAGTGTCTTCTTCATTGAAATTAATCGCTTTGCTTGAAGGGGCAAACCCGTTAAGATTGGTTAATTTTTCGCTTGAACCCGTATTTGAAAGTGCTTCGCTCTTTCCCAATTCTTCCGACAGTTTTACTCTGGTAAGATTCTCGGATTTTCCGCCAAGGTAGGTACTCTCCTTTTTATTTCTGCTGCTGTAAGGAACGTAAGGACCGTTGTGTACGGGAGCCTTCTTTGCCTCTAATTCCGCTTTTTCTTTTTCTTTCTTTTTCTTATGCTTCTTAACAATGATCAATACTATTACAAAAATGATAATTCCGAGAAGCAGTACACCCGATACAATGATCAGAACCAGCGTCAGTGTATCAAGTTTTTTTTCAATAATAAGAGCATCCTGAGCGGAATTCAGATTTACAAATGCCTCATCAACCTCTTCCTGAGTGGCTTCCTCGCTGATGATGATGCTTCTTGCCGCCTGAATCTGCTCTCTCATATTTGTTGCGGTTTCCTCGGTATACATTGAAAGATCAAGCTTATCCGCCATATCCGCCGCAGCAATCAATGCCTGTTTATCTACCGGCTTTACGGTGTGATCCGCAACTTCAATATATATTCCGAGAGTTTTTAATACTACGGCTATTTCCTTTGAACTTAATGCATTTTTATGCGTTCCGTCCACGCTGTTTTGGATCATTCCGACGAATTCTTCGTTTTCATTAAAAACAGCCTGACCTCTTTGCTCCCAATCAAGCGGGGAATCAAACTGCACATATTTGATACCGTTTACGATAGATTCATTAACCGCATATCCCGTATGGAAATTCGATTCATTATCCAAAATATATAATTCCTGTGCCGGCTTGATGTTATCATCATCCACATCAAACAATACACCGTTATGATTATATATTTTCTGAGGAATATTCAGCACGGCCAGATTCATGGATTCACTTATGTTATTAATTGAGGCATTAACCTGAATATCTTTTTCCGCCGTAATTTTGATTATTTCAGCTATTCCGTCGCGTTTATCTTCCTCTACCGCTTTCTCATCATAATATGCCTGAATCTCATCATATGTGGCACGTATGTCACTGGCATTTGCAATCATATTTGTTGCACCGCCGTCGTCATCAACCGAAACCAGTATTCCATATCCCGTACGAAGATACTTTTCCTCTCCGGAGTACGATAAATACAGATCAAAAGGAACCACACAATTGTCGTCCTTAAACTTTTCTCCCTCAGCTTTTACATTTATCGGAAGAAAAAGAATCATACATGCAATTAATAAAATATACAGAAACTTGTTTTTCAAAATTATTACCTCTCGGTTGAATTATCGTTGATGATCGTTTTTATTCTGACTATATCGGAACCTTCGGACATAAATGCATCTCCGAATGACGGTTTTTTGTTATTTTCCCTGATAAAAGGCATCGGCATATCAATAACCTTTTGATCTGCAGCATTTTCAAAAATGAAAAGATATCTGTCCTCTTTAAAAGACTTTATGAATTGCGATGCTCCAAAGTTCACGGAAGCGTTATCAAGATCCGAAGCAATTACATACACCTTAAGTTTTTTATGTTTATTCACAATATCCATATAAACTGCGATTGCCGATTTGTCAGCATCTATAACACCGTATGCATCTTTGGTATTAAGCATCAGAATAATATAAGGTTGAGCTCTGACTGCTTCTATGTCTCCTTTTATCAAAAGATCATATCTGTTCTTAATAATCTCGTTTATCTCTGCCAAATATGTTTTAACATCCTCGGAATTCCAGGAATACTTAATGTTATCACCCTTAATATATCCGGCGAGCTCCTTATTAATCTTATCTATGAGATAAAGCTGCATTTTGCTTTCACTGCATTTTCCGACAATATGCTTTAAGAGATATGCGACGAATCCGGCTTTTCCTATTTCATCCCTGCCCGATATACCGATCTTGAAAATCTTGTTCATTGAAATTCGTTTGGGTGATACATCGGAATACGAAATTCCTACAGGAATGTCATATTCACCGTATGGAACGGAATCAATGGACATAACATATTCTCCGGTAACTATATCCGGAACTTCGGGAATAATTCCAGGGTTTTTGTATTCTGCATACTTTAAGTTCATATCCGCAATAAAAGCACGCATCATCTCAACTTTTTCGTATTCCTTTTGAGCCTCAAAAGGTACATACATCTGACATTCGTAGAATGATTTGTTTAATTCTATCACGGCACGACCGGGAACTTCTCTCGGTGTGGTTCTGCATCTGTCAAACAATAACGTGTAATCGGAAGAATTGTTGCAGGTAAATGTCAGTCGCGTTGCAAAATTCGATAAATATTTAAATCCAATACCGCTTGACTGCGGGTTCGTAATCACCACGGTGATTCCCAATGACAATCCGTCTCTGCAAAGATGTAAGAACGAATCTTCAAGATTGCCGTTTATCTCCCTGAAAGCGGTAAGATTTTCAAGCATTATAATAATCTGCGGGAAATCCGTATATCCCGCTTCTTTATACGATGAATATGATGTGACTCCGAGTTTGGCGAAAGCTTCCCTTCTTGCGGACATTGTTTCTTCCATCATTTTTAAGAAGTTCTTAATCTTTTCGTCATCAAAAGCTGTAATTACACCTCCAACATGCTTAAGACCCGAATAGTTTTTAAGGAACATGGATGCATAATCAAGAATATAAATACAAACCTCTTCGGGAGTATAGTACCCGGCTATTTGCTTGATAATGGTCTGTAACAGCGTGGTTTTTCCGTATTGCGAAGAACCGAGTATAAAAACATTTCCCTGAGAAAGATCAAGATAATACTCTTTTTGCATCTGCCTTGAAGGATCGTCATAAAAGCCGACGGGAATGCATACGCCGATATTATTCTTATCCGCTTTAAGATCTTTAGGAATCGGAATATATTCGCTTAAAGGAGGCAGGCAGATATTCGGAAGTCTTTCGATACCCTTTTGTTCACAATAATCTTTAACATATTCCACTACCGCATCAAGCTGTGTGATCGAAGCATCCAGATTCTTCGGTTTTTGTTCATAGAAAACTTCGCGTTTTCCACAAAGATTTACTTTCGAAAGTTTGAATTTCTTCGAATTACCCAATGTGTCAAACTGAGAAGGTGCTCCGCTGTAGGCAGACTGGAAGAGCTGGAATATCTCATTGTTTCCAACCTGCAGATAAGCTCGTCCCGGTTCCCTTATCTCGGCAGCAAGCGGAGATTTGAGCACTTCGTTACTGTCTTCCTTATTCTGTACTTTCAGACACAATTTAAATTTTGAGTTACTCCATATTTGATCGTTTACAACACCTGAAGGTTTCTGAGTAGCCAGAATAAGATGAACTCCCAGGCTTCGGCCGATTCGGGCCGCACTAATCAGTTCTTTCATAAATTCAGGCTGATCACTCTTTAATTCCGCAAACTCATCCACGATCAAAATAAGATGAGGAAGTGCGGTTTTAACTTCTCCTTTTTTGAAAAGCTTAATATAATCATCTATTTTATTTACGTTAGCCTGTGCAAAAAGTTCCTGACGTTTAAGCAGTTCAGCTTTAATTGACATGAGGGATCTGTCTATTTCTCTGCCGTCTATATTTGTAATGGCTCCGTTAAGATGCGGTAAATCCCTGAACTGATTTACCATTCCGCCGCCCTTAAAGTCAATGATAATAAAGCCGACTTCATACGGGTGAAATAATGTTGCCATTGAGCAAATATATGTCTGCATTATTTCACTCTTTCCGGAACCTGTAGTACCGGCTACCAAACCGTGAGGGCCGTGGAATTTTTCATGAAGATCAAGGTAAACCGTTTCGTTTCCCGTCTTAACACCCAGAGGTGCCGCCATGCTTTCGTAAATTCTGGAGGAATTCCATCTTTTTTCGAGTTCAAGATCATTTATGTTCATTATGCCCAGAAGTTCAAACAAAGAAATGTTTTTGGTGAGTGAACTCGCAAGGCTGACTTCATCTACATAAACACACCCAAGTTTTAATGCGGCCTGCGCTGCAATATCTCCGGGTATATGCTCATATTCGAATTCCTGTGTTATTTCTCCGTTTTCGACATCTCTGATTAATCCCTTGTTGCTTTCTTCCTCGAGAAAAACAAGTTTGGAACAACTGTCGTTAACCATTTCTTCATATTCTTCGAAGAATAGAAATGTGAATCCAAGTTCTCCTGCCCTGTTATAATATTTCTTCAACGGGTGGGAAGTTATCTTTTCGGATCTGTATGCCATAACGACAAAATGCGGAAGTTCTGCTATATCTTCGTTATTCATTTCATCTCTTCGGGACAATTCGCCGTAAAGGTATTCAAGAAGAATTTTCGAACTCTCATCATCATACATAAAGTTCTTCAATCCGCCGGCCGGAGAAGTGGTATTGTGAAACCACCTCGCCCATTCAAAGAGCCTTGTTTCATCCTCGTTCATAATAAACATCAATTGAACATCCTGATAAAAATGCTCTATGGCGATATTTAATACAAGGTTCTTGACCATTTGATATAACTTTGTTCGTGAACCGACAAAACCGATAGCATTACAGTTCTTTAAATCCAAAAGAACAGGCATACCCTGAATATATTCATACTTATATTTAATACTCTTGGGGTAGTCCATAAGGAAATCATCCTTATCAACATAATCATGAGTATTGTATTTTACGGGATTTTTTGTCTCGACAATTCCGGTTCCTATTCTCACCAGGAGAAAGTCATTATGTTCTTTTTTACGTGAGAATAATCTTGAATCAAAATCGGCAACAAATCTTATTTCTTCTTCAAGAGAAGGGTTTTTCTGACAGGATAACTCAAACTCTTTTTCACGAATATCGATAATATACTCTTCTCTTTCTTTAAGATACTCGAAATAATCCTTTTCTCTTTTTTTCTCTTCTTTCTTTCTGTTCTTGGCATTAGAAACAAATGAAAAAATAGTCGTCGAAACACCGGCCAGCATAAATCCGGCACTCATTAGTATCATTCGTTTTCCGCTTCCCATCATTGAACGCATTAACATCATTATTCCGGCCGACATAAGCGTCGGAATAAGAGACACAACTATATTGGTACTCTCCGGTTCTTTTAACGGTTTGGGATCAAGTATTTCTATTTCTCCCTCGGGAATAACATACTGCTGTCTTACGTTTTTTATATATTGGGGATACTCAAAATGATTTTGCTGATAAGTAACTTTGGAATTGGATAATCTTGTCTTAACCGATCCGTCACTGGTAGTAAACAGTTCATTGTTATACAGATAAAACTGATAACCGAGAACAGAGAAAAAACTTCCGTTTTTTATGACAGACTTATCATTTCTTACGGGGGAGCCGTTAAGCGTAACCATGTTTCTTAATTCCGAAGAATCCATCACAAGGTTATCTCCCTGCTTGGATAATGTAAGACCTGAATTTCTTAAATTCGGATCGTTTATCTCGATATCACACCCTTTTTCGCCGATTCTTATCGTATTGTCCGATGAAATGTTAATCTTTAGATCATAATCCGTATTTTTTAATCCGTAATCGACAAAGTAATCTATCGTAAATATTTCACGATTATTTATAGCCGAGTAAACGGAAACCTTATCTCCGGGTTTCGCTATAATCTTCTTATTTTCTTTCTCCTCCAACATAAAAATAACACCTGTATCCGCTTCAAAACACCAGGTATTATTTTCATTAAATATATTTACTTTAAATTCTTCGCCAACGCGATTTTTATCAAATCTGATAATACATCCCTTTGATGTTCCTATCGAATAACAGGAAACTTCCTCTTTGAGTTCAAGTTCCTGTAAAAAGCCTGCCCCACACAAAACCAACTTATAGTTCATATTGCCCCCTTAACAAATTATGCAAATAAATCAGGAAATAAAAAAGATGTATACTATATAAGTATACATCAAAACCTCTTCTGCTTCCACTCAAAAATCAATATTATATATTGTGCGTGAAATAAAAAAGGTTCTGCAATTGCAGAACCTTTATCTGATATACTAGTTTCCTAAAACAGCATCAATAGCATCCTGAAGAACCTGTTTGATGGAATCTCCAATGCTTCCGTCCGCTTTCTTCATATTATTAGCCGTTGAAGTAAGCAAAACTGACATATCTTCCAAAACTTTCGCCATCGGAGGAAACACTCCTTCAGAAAGATTTGTCATACGAGTATTATAAGCTTCATATGCATCACCACTCCAACATGATGCCAAATTCTGGTTAATGACATCTATATTTTTGCCTATCTCTTGTATCGAACGAGAACAAGTCTCTATGTTTTTTGCTTCCTGTTCAATAATATCATAATCAAGATTAATAATTGCATTATTATCCGGCATTTCAACTACCTCCTAATCAAAACCCTGTCAATACACTCAATTAAATGAAATCAATTTGGCTATTTGAGCATCAGCCTGTCTAACTTGATCCGCTGAATCTCTTAAAGTCTGAGCATAGTTTTCAACCGCTCCGATAAAAGCTTCAAAACTGGCATAAACTTGTGAATAGTTATTATGAATAGTTTCTATGGTTTCACCTTCAGAGTTATTGAAAATATTATTCATACTCTTATCCAACTCTTCCAAAACATTTTTCAATGAATCTTTTTGTGCATCTATTTCGGAAGCATAACTGTATAACTGATCCGCATTAACATGCATAGTTGCTCCTCTAGGCATTTTTTGTTCCCCCTTCGTAAGAAAATATATTGTTAACTGTAACCATTTTTATAGTACTATACTTACAATATTATAGTCAATAAAAAATCATCAAATATTTTTTTATACAAATTCCGCTTCATCCATTCTCAAAATATAATACTCCCCGACTACGACGGTATTTGTTTCATCTGTCGATTCTTCTTCCTCTTCGTCCGTCTCATCCTTCTTATACTTCTTACTGTTTATTCCGACAAAGCCTCCGATTCCTGCTACTCCCAAAGTTCCTCCTGCTCCCAATGCTACTGCCTTATCTGATAAATTTAATCCTTCCAGGCTTATGCAATCCGGTTTCCCGGCAGATAATCCTTCCGATGCCGTAAATATTCCCATTTTTGTTAACCAGTTCCCGGTTTTTTCATCATAACGGTATAAATGAAAATCTGCTTTATCTCCGGGCTTGGAAATAGTATCAATTGTCAGCGCAACTCTAACCCCTCCGGACATCCCTTCTTCATAGGGAGAAAGTTTTAATCCCAATGCATTTGCATCGGATTTAATGTATTCCATAAACATACTTCCGTTATTTCCCGGATCCGAACTGTAGATTTCGGGAAAATGATTCGAATACTCAATCTGCCTTCCGCTGAAATACCCCGGTTGAGGACCTCCTAAAGGAAGTTTCACTCCGGTTATTGGGTTAAATGTCAACCCGAAAGCAAACGAATAACTGTTGGTATGAAAAGGAATTGTTCCCAGATACTCTTCGATCTTGGAGAAGTCCAAAGAAGAATTATATGAATTCAAACTGTAATCCGGTCTGTACACACATATTCCCCGTGAGATACAGACATTATATATTGCCTCCCTGATTTTACTTAAATCCTCACCTTTAAGGTTTATCTCATTTAAAGAAGAAAGCAAATCCGGATAATTATCATGTAAAAATCCTATCGCTTCAAACGAATAACCGAATTCTTCCATCATTAATACAAAATCCGTATTTAATATATGGTCTATTTCGCCTCTGATATCTTTTAAATAATCCGAATTACCAAGCTTCAACACACTAAATAAATTATTAAATAATGAAGGATAATACTCTTCCAGATATCTTAAGGCAGTCGGAGAATAATCCTTATCAAACCCTTTTCCCTTTAAATAATCCAAATGCATAGAACTGTTGTTTTTATAATCTTTTCTTGTTAAAATGTTCGGATTATCAGCGAAAAATCCGCTCAGATCCAAACCATCTATCGAAACAGAAACCGCTTTTGCGGAAATGAGTTTTTTACTTATTGAAGTTAATTTTGCTTTGGCACCCGTTCTTATGCTCGAACCGATATGAAAAAGGCTTGAAGTATCTGCTTCGATTGCATCAAATTCATCCATTTTGCCGTGCCAGAGATTCATTTCAGTCTGGCAGTCATTTGCCAGATTCTGATAATGATTGGCGCTTGACTCGTGTGGATTACTTATATATTCTTTTTTTATCGTTCCGTCGGGAAGGACTGTTGTTATACAGGTGTTAAACGAAGCAGCCTTTCTTCTTTCATCATCTGCTCTGCTTTGATAATCATCCCTGTCTCTTCTGGCACGCTCATATGAGGAAAAAATAAGTTCGCCGTCATAAGATGCAGAAACACGGTTTCTGAGCGACATATAATCCTGAATATCCTGTTTGTCAGCTTCAATAAACATGTTAAAAGCATCAAAATATTTATTCAACTGACTTTTGTAAGCATCTATCGCTTCGCTCTTAAGTCCTTCATCGCCTATTATCGTTTTGATATTTCCCGAAAGAAACTCCAAATCCGCGATATCAGCTTTTAATAATGCAATACATTCCTCACATTCTTTTTTTAGCAATCCTGCATCCAAATATGACTGTCTGTTCATTCGCTAACCCACCTTTACTGTAACAATCCGACTATTCTTTCAAAGAACCGTCACCTTCATCGCTCTTTTTCTGCCTTTCCAATTCTTCTTCATTATCAACTATTATTTTATTGATTTTAGCTGCATCTTCGGCTTTCATAAAATCAAGATTGTTTATTTCTCTTTGTAATTTATCTACCTGATTTAAATAATATTCCGATTCTTTCTCGTTTAAGATTCCGGTCTCAAGCATATTTTTTATACGATGCAGTCTTTCTTCGTAGCAGTCAGTAACATCCAAATAAGTCCCGGAGATATAATGATTTAATTTTCGCAGATCTTCATTCGTTTGTTTTATCTGCATGCTATGCTCTTCCGACATATCTTTTGCTCATTCCTTCCGAAAGTTCATTATCGGTCTGATTTAACGTTTTCGTGATCATCTGAAAATTCTCGGAATCTATATTTAAATAATCACCAATCTGCATACGGACATCATTAACACTTCTTATCGTCGCCTGCGCCCTTGCATTCGAAGAAAGAGTTGTCCTGTAATCATTGTTTCTTATTTCCTTTGTCCTTTTAACGGTAACAATTGATTCCGTTAAGATTCCCTGACATTTCTTTTCTGACGAAGCATCAGATATTATCACGCTGTTTGCTGCCATTGTCTGTCCCTCCCTATACAACTCTCTCCGATTCTTTCGGTTTTTGTCTTACCTGTCCGGATTATCTGAATTTTCTTGCTATAAAGAATATTCCCACGCCTATTAATAAAACTGATGTGGAAATCGAGGATATCAGAATCGCGAGTTTGTTATGTAAAAATCTAACGAGAATGTTTCCCGCAATGAGAATTCCTTCATAACTTTCTATCGTTTCATTTCCGGCAAGGTCGGTAGCTGTAATTTTTATTTCCTGTCTCTTATTGGATTCTTCCACACGGAATGTAAAGATTTCTTCATCCTGATTACATGCTACCTTCTCTCCGTTTACATATACCGTAACGGAATCAAGGATCATGTTATCCTTTACGGAAACGCTGAAATCCATTCCGTTAGAGTCATAATACTGATTTGATTCAAAATTTACTGCTGCGATAATGGGAGCAGTTGCATCAACACCGAATTTTACCTCTGCTTCTTTGGTTTCATTTGAATTGTTATTGGTATTTCCGGCTTCATCTTCCGATACGACAGCCAAAATATAACTTCCGTCTTTTGCAAATAAGTTGTCTTCGAATTTGTATATGTACTGTTTCCAGTCTCCTTCGCTTTCTTCGGCTTCAACATTATAATCCGTTCCTTCGACAAGAGTTTTGGGAACACCGTTCACGGTAAGCGTTATAACAACAGATCCCTTCTTAAGCTTATTGACATTAATCTCGGTTATTTCTATTCCCTTTACCGATTGAACGTATTTATCATTTATTTTCTTAAGGTTTTCTCCGAGGATATAAATAGAGCCGAATCTGTTTATACTAAACTTAACTTCTTCCGTAGTTGTATTTCCGGCCAGGTCTTTTACGGAAGCACGAAGAGTATATAAATCGTCATTCTCTTTAATGTTTTCAATGTTTTTGAAAGTGTAGATCAAACCGTCTTCAGATACTGTATATTTGTTTGTCAGATCCACTCTTCCGTTATTGGCTCCGATAAGTTCAACACTGATAGTGTCTTTGTCAATGTTTGTATCTTTAAATGTAATTTTCGGAGCCACTGTTCCATTATTGGCGGATTTATCTTTTACACCCTCAATAATTATCTCGGGTTTATTAAGATCGATCGTGAATTCCGATTCTCGAACACTTTTTCCTTCATTTCCGGCTTTATCCTTTACCGAAATATCAAAAGCAAACTTTCCGTCTTTGCCAAATGTCATCAGCGTCGAATATGTATTTTCTTTTCTGGTCCAGTTGGATAATGTGTATGCCTGACCGTTTATACCGGAAATGAATACTCTTGATGCATCAAAATTCACTTCTTTAACGGAAATCGTGGCGGTTCTCGGATTAGCATAATATCCGTTTTTGCCGTTTCCGTTATTAAATGTAATCGACAATTCCGGAACGGTTTTATCTATAACAAACTCAGGAGTTGTTACTGCATCCGATGTGTTACCGGCTTTGTCGGAGCACTGATAAGTTAGATTGTACCTGTCGTCCTTATCAAATGTTACGGTTGCGGTATAAGTGCTGTTATCGGGATTTTCGGCATCTCTCTTTTCTTTCCATGCAGATAAAGTTCCTTTATTTCCAAGTGAATTGGCAATAATAGAATTAGCCGAATCCTGGTTAAAGTTACGTTCTTTAACAACAATGGTTGCCGTTCTGTCTTCTGCATAATAATTCTTGAAATCAGGATCGCCTGTCTGATTTCCGTATGTTACCGTAACGGAAGGTTTTACCTTATCAATACTGAAAGCAACGCTCTTTTCGGAAGAGTTTCCGGCATTATCCACCATTCTTACATAAAGGACAAAATCGTCGCTGTTTCCGTCAACGGTAATCTGCTTTGATACGGAAGTGACTATATTCCTGTCCGTTCCGTTTTTACTCCAGCTGTTATCGCTCAGACTGCCTTCGTTGATATTCAATGAACCTGAAGTATTTGCGGATTTATCATTGGGAGCTGTTACTTTCCATTCTACCGACTTGATTCCCGAAAAGCTGTCAGTAACCTTTACCGAAAATGAAGTGGCTTTATTATATAAAGGATTACCTTTCTGATCCTTTGCGTTGCCGGCGGGTACACCAATTTCAATGTGATTATCTGAATTGTGCTTATCAGGCAATTCAATGATCATTCCGCCGCTTGTGGCATAGTTTTCCGGCGAATTGCCAACCATATCATCCGCACTCGCAAACAGGAATCCTTTGAATGAAGAATCCTTTGAAGTTTTAACGGAAGCAGTATCGGGATGGTTCTCAATTTCCTCGGTTTTTTCTTCGGATCTGTCTCCGTTTATATCTTCCCAGTAATACTTAATGTCTTTAAGTCCGCCGAACCCGTTGTCGCTTGCCTTAATTTCTGTATCAACCTTTTTGTTGATGATATATGTATATTTGCCCGTATCTGCGTTTGAAGGCATTTCCGTTCCATTAACAACAAATCCCGTAATCTCCGGCTTGTTGGCATCCACTTCAAACACAAAAGTATTTTCTACAACATTGTTCAGTTTATTTGTTGCTTTTACATCAATTGAATATTTGTTGTCGCTTGAATCCTGAACTCGATCATCCGACAGATCAATGATTTCTTTAACCACATCGGATTTGCCGTCTTTGTATTCTTTATCCAGAACGGTTATTCCGTTAACTTTTATCAAAAGCGTATTAATTTCAGCCTCATCGTTTGCATCCGAAGAAGACTGTTCATTTTTCTTGGCTGTTATCTCAAATCTTTCGTTTCTGGAATCAGAAATGTAATAATCTTTCTGTCCGAAGGATTCCAGCTCATTGACGGGTTTGACAGACAATTCCGGCTTATTTGCAAACAAGCCTTTATAATTTGTTTCCCTTCCGCTGAAATTCTTTACGCAGATAGAAATATACTTGTCTTCATCATTCTTTATTCCCGTTAATGTAATGTTTTGGGAAACGCTTTGATTGGGAGCATACTTCTTGAGATCCTCAATTTTATATAATTCTTCTGTTTTTAACTCTCCGTCTTTTTTGTACGTAATAGTAATCTCTTGAATTCCGGTATCAACATCATTGGCGGCCATTGTTATCGTAATGTCTTTAAGGATGCTGTTATCCTGGTTGAAATAATACTTTGCGCTTGAGTTAACCGAAGTCAGTTCGGGATAACTTGCTTTGCGTACAATTAACGTACCCAGACAATTAAACTTATAATTTCCTCCTCCGATATTTCTTCTTGTATAAAGTCGAATCGTTTTGGGCTCATCATTCTTAAACGTAAAATTGTCAATCGAGAAATTATAACAATTATAATAGTATTCCTGTGAATAAGGGCTTCCCGTAAACTCCAGGGTAACCGGGTTTAATGCTGCGTTGTTTCCCCACTCTTCCAGTTCTTCATCCGTCAATTCAGACTCTGTCCATGCAAATTCGTCATTTTGCAATCCATTCTCATAATATCCGCAGATAGTATGAGCATCGCTCTCCTGTAATTCACCAAAGAAATAATAATCTGTATTATTAATTGAATATATGCGATTATCCAAAGGTAATTCCGATCTCAAAGGACCAAAGTGGTTGATCTGATCCTTATACTTAACCGGATAATTGCCCAAGGAAAAAACTTCGGGATCTTCGTTAGGATCTTCGTTGTTTCTAATCAGATAAAAATAACAATTACTGTCTGATAAAGGAAAATCTGCGACGGAAAATTCAACCCTGTTGTTTTGTTGATTTATATCGTAAGTTTTGGGATTGCCTTTTGCCCAGATAATACGTTCCTCTTCCGACATACTCTCCGTTGTCCAAGCAATGACATCTCCGTTTCTCCATCCGGATATTTTTGCGGAAATCTTATCCTTATAAATCGGAAGATTAATCTTATCGTCTACTTCCGAGTTTTCCCACGTCATTTCCGGAATTTCGTTTTTTATCCAAAATTCAGTGCTTTTTCCAACTCTGAAATATGTATTGTTATTGGTGCAATACTCTAGATATGCTATGTATTTTTTTCCTCCCTGGGGAAGATAATTCAGATTATTGATCGAAATGCTTTGCCGATAACTGTATGGCGTGTTGTTATTAAGTCTGTTCCAGCCATCGCCTGTGCAGACAAAATTACCCGTCTTTTCTTCGACTATATACAGTCTGTAAGGATTATCGACAGAATACCACCTGTTAATCCGTCCGTACTGAGAAGCTATGTTGCTTAACAGAAATTCCGCATCAGTCGAATGCTCACCTATTTTCAGATAAAACGTATCTGTTTCATTGTCATTTGAATCAACCGGTTTAAGCTGGGAAACGTCCGCCTCCATTTGTTTTCTCTTTACATTTACGGTTTTAACATCAAATATCTGGTAATCCCTGTAAAGGTAAAAGAATACATCCGTTCCTTCCGTGCTGAACGAACTTAAAGAAAACGTTTTTGTCAGGCTGTCAGCATAAGCATCCAGCGCCTGAGTTTCTTTTAATGAATCGATTATTATTTGCTGGTCAGTTTCTCCGGAATAATCTGTTAATGTATATCCCACCTGAGAACCGTACTTATATCCGGAAACGCCAAAGATTACGTTCGCACTTCCGTTATACTGCGTTAAATCCACTTCTACCGTGGGGTTACTGATTGAAAGTTTGGGTGCGTTTCTGATGCTCGTTTCTTTTTTAGCCAGAATTGTTCCTGTTGAATCAACTGCATATAATGCAACCGTTTTATTCTCATCGGTAAAGCCGGTAACCTCGTTAACGGAAACAGCAAATGAATATTCTCCGTCTGTCAATGTTACGGCTGACTGAGGTTCTTCTCCGATGGCATAACTGCCGGACAGCGTTAGATCATCACTAAGGAAAACGCCGGCCGCACTGCTCGTATTTTCAACCTTTCCGTCAATGATCAATGTGGTTCCGAGATAATAAATCTTTGAATTGTTCAAAACAATTTCGGGTTCAACAAGATGAAAATTTACGCTTGAACCTGTCCAGCCCTCATTTTGGGAATAAGCATAAATGTATACATTTCTGTCAGCCTCCAGTGACTGTAAATCAACAGTAATGGAAAAAGCATTCGAAGAAGGAATGATATCAGTGCCGTCTGTGCTTGTGTCCAGTTGATCATTTGCTATAGAAACATATGACCACTTAACTTTTTCCACGGTATCATCCACGGTACCGTTCAGTGTATAACTGCTGTCATCTATGGTAACGTTAACGGTATTATTTGATATTCCCGTCAGGCTTAATTTCTCTCCGTCAGCAAGAACACTCCTGCTAAGCATCATTGCGCATAACAGTACCGTAACCGTTATTGCAGAATATACAAAAGCTCTTTTGATCGTACTCTTTTGTTTCATTTTGTTTTACCCCTCGATAGTCATTCAACCTTAATATAATCTTCTGCTTCCATTACCGTTATTTTTCTGATAACGTTGCATTTCTTCCTGTTATTGTTATCCGTTTGTGTCTCTTCGTTTAATAATGTTGTTCCGTCATCGTTTTCACCAAGAAGAGTCGTTCCGTCATAATCTTCGTAATCCCCGAGAACCGAAGTGCCTTCATTAAATGCCATGCTGTCATCCAAAGGCTCTTTTAACACTACCGTTCCTCCGGATGAATCCAGTACATCATCGAGTTTTTCCCTTCTTTCTTCATCGGAAAGAGCGGCTGTCCGGCTTTTGAGTTTTCGGCTTGATGTATCAGCTAATGAAGTTGTTGTTCTGTCGTTTCGATCCTTAAATATCCCGGGAACATATCCTCTGCTTTTTGTTGTTAAGTTCTCCCTTTTAATCTCTTCAACCTGCCTTCTGGATTTCTTTCCGGAAAGCTCATCAACCGCCGATTTGATTTTCAGTTTAAAGAACAACAATATCGCAACTGCCAGGAATATCCCGCTAAGTGCAAACGACACAATCATCAGTATGTTGTATGTTGTTGCATTCATTTTTTAATATGCCTTTTCTATTGCCTCTTTGGCAAACTTGTTTCTTTCGAGTATATCCGTTTTCATGGCATCCGTTTTTTCGGATGTGGTTTCCAGTCCTTCAACCTTGTCGATCACATTGTCCAGCATCATCATCTCGCTCTCTTTGCTTACTCCGTCGGATGATATTTTATAAGCATAAGTTTCCAGCGAATTAATACAAAGTTTGTATACTTCCAGTTTCAGCATTTCGCTCTGTTCTTCTTCTATTACAGATAAAAGCGATGAAAGGTTGTCGAAATAATCTTTGTACATTCCTTTGTCAGATGCTTCGTTTACGCTTACGGTAATATTCTTGTAGAATAGTCCTATCTGCTCATAAGTGTTAGCAATTCGATAATCCGCACTCTCCGGATCGGCGTACTGGGCAGCATCATGAAACCATTGAATGGAACTTTTCATTCTGGTTATCTGATTATCGTTTTCCTCGGTTTTTCCATACTCATAATAATACCAGTACGTTTTACCTATTTCGAAAGCAAGTTTATCATATCCCTTGCTTTCTCTTAGTGATGCCAGACTCGGATTAATTATTCTTTTTAAACTGTTTTCTTCTTCTATCGTAAATGACGCATCGCTCTTGAAAGTATCCACAATACCGATGTACGGCTCAATTGAATTGGGTTTTATTTCAATCGCTTTTTCATAATTCTCAATCTTTTCCTCATCGGTAACCGAAGTCTTGGCGATAATCATATAGTTATCGAAGTTTGAATTATTCGTTTTGTTTTTCAGGTAACCAAACGCCGTTCCGCTAACCGCAAAAAACACCGATGCAGCCAGCATTCCGATAAATATTCCTATCTTTTTCTTCTGTTTTTTTCTGTATCCGTCATCGGATTCGTCCAGATGTCTGAGCGCATACAGCAGTTCGGCACAGGATTCATATCTGTCTGCGGGATTAAGCTGAGTGCATTTTATAATAATATTTTCCAGACCAGCGGACAGGCTTGAATTCCATTGTCTTATTGGATAGAGTTCATACGGAGGATCGCATGGATTCTGGCCGGTCAGAAGATGATAAAGCGTTACCCCAAGGCAATATATATCCGTTCTTGCGTCAGTCTGTCCTCTTCCTCCAAACTGTTCCGGTGCGGCATATCCCTTTGTTCCGAGGGATACCGTGTCCTCAAGATTTTGTTCTTTGTATTCTCTTGCAATGCCGAAGTCAATTAATTTGACATTACCGTTTGGCTGAAGCATAACATTTGCGGGTTTCATATCACGATAAATGATCGGCGGATTCTGGCTGTGAAGATATTCAAGTACTCCGCATAAACTTTCAGCCCATTCCAGAACTACTTCCTGAGGCTGCGCTCCGTCCTGTTGCAAAACCTTACTTAAGGGTTCCCCCTCTATATAATCCATCACGACAAATATAACGTTATCGTGATTAATAATATCTACAATTCTCGGAAGGCAAGGATGGTCAAGTTTTTTCATCATGTTTGCTTCGGCAATCGCACTTTGAACAATGACCTCATTATTCTTGTTTCTGGCTTCTTTTACAATCTCCTTGATCGCCCACTGCTTGTTAAGATTTTTGTCCATCGCAAGATATACTTTGGACATTCCGCCTTTGCCTATTAACTTTAGAATTTCATACTTGCCTTCAACGACTGTACCTATTTCAGCCATATCTACTCCTGCGAAACCGGATTATTTTTGCAAACCTTAAGTACTGCCGAAGAAATATTATCTTTCTCGCCCTTAACTTTATTGCTCTCCGTAATCTCTATCAGTTTTTGTTTCCACATATCTTCATTATTGTTTTCGTTTATTTCAAATAAAGAATTGTATAAATCCGTTTCAGTTAAATAATGCCTAAAGCCATCCGAACAGGCCAGGAAAAATTCATCTGCTACAGCTTTTCCTCTGTAAAACAAGATTTCGACCTTCTCATTTACGCCCACGCACTGAGTAAGAACATTCTTATATTTGCTTTCCATGGCTTCATCGGCAGTCATTCTGTTATTCTTAATTTCTCTTGCAACAAATGTCTGATCTTCTGTCAGTCTAACGGCATTTTCACGATTTAAAAGATATATACGCGAATCCCCGACATTCGCGATCAGGTATTGTCCGTCATCTTTGATGATAAGCACCGATACCGTCGTACCGAGTTGAAATCCTTCCCTTTCTCCGTAATCATGAAGAACTTTATTGCATTTGACGATCTTTGATTCCAGTTCTTTCTGCATGGAAGCATATTCGAAATTATTGCAGATTGACGGATAATCATTTTCAAACCATTCAAGGAGATTTCTGACAACCGTTGCGCTCGCCGTTTCTCCTTTTTGAAGTCCTCCCATACCGTCACAGACTACAGTCATGGCATATTGAGATCCGTCAAATTCTATCTCCTCAAATCCTATAGCATCCTGATTCACTTTTTTGGTATTTCCGATATCACTGTGACAAGCAAATTTAAAAATCATTTTTATCCTCTAAATGCCTAAACTTATACATTTTTAGCATATCATATTATCTTTTTTCAAGCAATGAAAATAGATGATTTTCAGCCTGTTTGCAAGCCTCTGTTTTTAACAAAAAAAGATTTGCTCAATCTATATATTGAGCAAATCTTCTCTGCTTAAACTATATTCAGTTTGAAAACGTGTAATAATGGTTATTTATCACAAAATACCCTGCAATTTTTGTGAAAAATAACTTGCATTTTCAGGGAGCATTCATGATTTCATAAACATACAGTTCATACCAGCAGTCTTCACTCGAAATCGGAGTTTCGTTTAGAAGTCTTAAGTTGTAAGAATCGTAATCAACAATGGGCGATGCACTGATCACATAGGCAGCGCCCATTTCTTTTGCCTTTTCGAAATCAAGATCGAGACCTTCAAAAGAAATATTATAGAATGATGCATTAATGCCCGTTTTGTAAGCCGACATGTATACGTAGCATCTGTTGCCCCAGTTATCGAAATAATCGGTATAATACTCGCTCTTTGCAAGCTCACCTGCCATTATTTCCCTGAATTCGTGTTTATAATTCACGTCATAATTGTTCGAATATGCATCCAGGCAATGGAATCCGTTATAAGCGGCCGATGCGGGAAGAAGCCCTAAACTTATGACATTGTAATCTTCTCTGTTTCTTCCGATCGTTCTTTCGACTTCATCAAATAGTTCCTCGGAATAGAACTGTCCGAACGAAATCTGTTTGTACCCGCTTCCCTTAATAAGTCTCATTAAAGATGTCTTGCTGTCGCTTTTAAATCCCGCGATCGCAAATACCAGAAGACATACGGCGAAAGACACTCCCGTAACAATGTATTTAAATACTTTTTTATTTAATGTTTTAACACTCTCAATAAGCACATTTATGCTCTCAGCCAGAAGAGCCATAAATGCGACGGGCAAAAGCCAGGAAAATCTCTCAAAGGTGAAATCATGTATCATTCCTGTTTTGGAGTTTCGTAAAGCAACAACGGCGGATGTATTGTAAAAGAATATAAATGCCATGATCGCGGCTATGAATACGGCTATATAAACCGTCTTCTTATAAATAACCGTAAGTTTCTTTTCTTTATCCGTTTTATTGTTTTGGGCATTCCCGGCACTTTCTTTCTTTGCCGAAGCTGTTTTTACCGACAATAGGATAATGCTTGCAATGACCGCCAAAAAGACAAACGGGATAATCACTTTCTGACAGCATGATGTATACTGATCGCTTCCCAGAAGATATCTTTCCATAATATCTAAAGCGGTTCTTTTCTGTACGATTATCTCCGATTTATGGGACACGAAATCGCTTCCGATACCGACTAACTGTTTTATCAGAGGAAGATTTGTAAAAGCGTATGTTACAACCATTAAGGCATCTGCGATTAACACTTTTAATGCAGAGCGTTTCGATTTGAAAAAGGTGATCACACCCACCATGAAAGCTACGATGATAACTGCAAATCCGACCAGTGCAAGCGAGGATGTCAGAGAATAAAGAACAACGAACACATATGCAAGGATGGTCTTTGCACGACTTTTTTCTTCTTTGATAAGCCATATGAGCGCACACCAGACAAAGCCCTGTCCGAGTATGCAAAGGCCGTATACGGGGTAATACGGCATCATCATAAATGCCATTCCCACGGCAAATCCTATCGCACTCTTTCCGATGAGTTCTTTGGTAAAAAGATACATTGAAAGAAATCCCGAAAGCCTTACCGTAAGAGTCATGATCATAAAAGAAACAAAAGGAGAAAATACCTTAAAAAGAAGTATGAAAAACGGAGCCGGAGAAGTCATTCCCGCAGAAGGGATCCCGTTCATAAGTTCCGGATAATAATCCAAACCGTCAAAAAGGTGCTTGGCATTAAGAATATATGTGATCATTTCACCGTCGAGCTGGTCGCTGTAGGTGATTATCGATTTTTCGCCGAGTATAAAGAAAGGAAGCATGCTTAAAACACAGAGCACACATCCTAAAACGATAAACGTTATATTTAGTTTTTTATCGTTTTTTTCTTTATTCATCATCCCAGTCGTCATTTCTCTTTCTTTTGTGTTTCGCTTTAAAAAGACTTCCGTAGCCCATTGCCGCATAGGGAATGAGCATACAGAAATACGGGAATACATATCTGCTGTTTGCTTCCCAGAACATATGGAAGATAAAACCGCCGATCACCGTAATTATTCCGAGATATATAAAAGCGTTATCCCTGAACTTCCTGTCCTTAAGTACGCTTATCATATTAAGTATGGTCCAGAGGAGTGCGCCTATATAAACGGCATTCTGTAAAAGATTGCAGACGGTAACGTAAATGGGATAATACTTACCGTCATAGAGTTCATTCATAAACTCACTGCGTCCTCCGAAATCCGCATATGTCGCCTGACATGAAGCAAGTGTCGGATCGCTCCACTGTGTTAAAAATTTATCCCTGTAAAATTCAATAAAAGCTTTCGGATTATTCTTAAAAAATTCTTTTCTCTCTTCTATCGCCTCGTAAGCTATCTCGTTGGTCAGATCGGTATTCATTCCGGTATTGCAGTAGGTATCGAAATTAAAACCGTTATACCATCCCGGTCCGCGGTTTCCTTCCTGCATTCCCATGGCAAGATATGAATACATCGTTACGCCGCTTGAGATCTCATCCCCTGCTTTCTTCTCGATAAGTTTCTGCGTGACGGGAAGGATCGATATGCTTAACGCAAGGCAGAGAGCAATGAAAATAAGATATATGTACTTCTTACCCGATTCAAGGAAAAGAAGAACCGCGGTGATCGCAACCGCTATGACGAATATCAGCGAATTCTTTCTTATGAAAACCGCAAGCGCGAGGAAAAGTGCGGATGCGATCATATTAATGACTTTTATTCCCTTTTCCCTCACAAGCCTTGAAAAGAAATATGCCGAAACCGTGATCGCCGTAAGCGACGGGATCTCTCCGTAGATAAAAGAAGAATACATCGCAAAAGGCAGATTTATTATCGAAAGATAAAGGAACGCCGCGCATATCTTAACATTCCATTTAGTCTCCTTAAGTGTCCTGTATGCAAAGTAGATTGTTACCGCATTTAAGATACAGTAAAATCCTTTAATAAAATGATGCGGCGAAAGTTCAAACGGGATCACGGAAATCATCTTTACAAGCAGTGCCAGGAACGCCGTCAGGCCGACCTGCTGCGGATAGTAGGATAAATATGAATCCGTTGAATTGACGAAACTCAGATCTCCCTCAGCTAACTGAGTCGCCATTTTAAACACCGTAAGCGCATCGGCTCCGGGTGCGGAACGTGCAAAAAGGATCATGATGATCCCGAATGCGACATGTATTCCGATCGTAAAGCCGAGAAGGTATTTTATCATTTCATCATCGGAAATCTTTACGATGAAAAATCCTAAAAGAAGAAAGGCGGCAAGAAATACAAGAGACTGTATAAATCTCTCGCCTTCTATAAGCATTCTCTGCTCGATCATATTGTTGGCATAAGATGTTTTAAGCATTGCCGAAAGACATAATACAAATGTCAGAAGAAGCGCGATCGATGCCAGAATGAGTTCAAGCGCATATTTAATTTTCTTAAGTACTTCCTCGTATTTTTTCATAAAAATCCAATCGGTGATTATTCTGTCTTCTCTTTATTAAAAAGCACCGTAAAAGGCACTGAGATCATCACGGGATAAACATATCTTAGCTGAACACACGGTCCGAAAAGCATGGTCAGATAATAACCGGCAGTAAGCGATACTGCAAACGCAAAACGCATATTCTTCTTTTTAAAAGCATAAACCATTGCAAATATGTATATCCAAAGATAAATGCCGGGCATAAAAATATATTTCAAAAAAGGTATTTTAAGATAAGCATTGGTGTTCGCAAATTTCTCAAAAAGGTTAAACAGTCCCGTCAGTTTTGGATCCTGCGTGAATCCTTTTTCAAAAAGTGATTCGTTCCATCTCGTCTGAACATATCCCAGCCCGTTAATACCTTCGATCTCGTTTATATGAGCATGCGTCTCATCCGTAAAATCAATGAATCCCGCATTTGTTGCAAGGAACGCGTTGATATAGTCTCCCGGATATCTGACGAAAAGCTTAAGATACGTCTTTATAAAATCCTTTGTTCTGTTCGTAACAACCCAGGTGTTGGTACATCTTTTTACGGGATCCGATATATCGCTTCTGTAAAGGAGTGCTCCGTCATAAAGTATAAAATCATTTATAAGATCCTTCGAAGTATCATCCAGTGTATTGTCATCCCCGGGAACGATTCCCGAACCCGAATGATACACATATGTTCTTGCGAACTGCTGGATCGGAACGCTTAACATCTCTCTCTTATCGCCCTGCGTGGCATTGAGGCTTTTTGATGCAACGGTAAGTAAAACAAAAGCAACAAGCATCGATGCAAACGTAACCCCTAGTGTTATCAGATAATTCTTACGTAGTATTCTGTTCTCTTTATCTTTGCTCTTTAAGGCAGCGCTTATTATAACCAAGAAAAGGCATATAACGATGGCAAAAGCCATGGCATATCTGCCGTTATTTCTGTAAACGACGCATCCGAGTGAGGATATCGCAAGAATAATTATATCAAAGATTTTGTTTAAGCCGATTTTTTCTTTTCTTAAAAGCTCGGATGACGAAAGAACAAGCAAAAGATAATATGCCGAAAAAGGAATGTCCTTGGTTACGCTTACCGCCATAAAAGCATTGAAAGGGAAAAGTGCGAGGATGATAAGAACGATTATCGAAATCAGTCTCTTTCCTCTCTTGTATAAAAGAAAAATACCGTATGAGAAAACGAATATAAGAAGCAGGCTCTGAACGGCAACGCATACCGCTATACCCGCATTGGGATATCCGAATATTTTCTCTCCCGCCAGGATCGTGAATTTGATCAAAAGAGTATGAATGAGCGGATGATGTTCATTATATGCACCTGTAAAGATCTGATCTATCTGAATGTAAGAATCGTATGCAAGGATTCCCGGATAATATGCCAGGAAATACGGAAGATATGCGAGAATAAGGACCGAGAGAGAGATAAAAAACATCCCAACCGCTTTTTTATACTCGACTTTGGAATCGGGAATCGTCACATGTGCCGTAAAGAATCTGACGATTTCATTTATACCGAATCCCAAAAGAATTCCGAATACAAAAGAAAGGATCAGGAGTTTTGCGACAAAGGCAAAATTCCATACAATATTACCGTTAACGGCAAGCGTTTTCACGCTCGCCGTTAATAATACAAATATCACTGAAGTGATACAGATTGGCACACTGTCTATTATTCTGTTTGCCTGTTTCTTATCGTCCAACCTTAAATCTCCGTATGTTTACTGTTGAATTCCCTGATCGGGAGTGTTGTCTTTTACGGCATTGAAATCCGAAAGAACCCAGCCGTACTCTCCGCTCTTGACTATGCTTCCGCAGTACGGGCATTCGCCGAAGTGCATTGCATCCATGATACCGCCGCAGTTAGGACAGTTGAACGCCCTCTTGGCTGCTCCGGCCTCGGGAGTCTTAACGGAAAGCGATCTCATAAATGTCATAAGGTAATGAAGTTCCCAGCGCGTGCTCATATCGCCGTAAAGGATCTCGCCGGTAGACTCTTTTACCTGATAATCGATCATCTGTGATGACAGATATACGGTAGCATACTCGTAATTTGCATCTTTTCTGTAGAATGTCAGATATGCTTCGTTAACGGTAATTCTGTCCAGATGAGGAACTATTCCGTCCTCGATCTTCTTATCGAGCTGCTTCTTGGTCCTGTCATAAAGATTTGAATGAAGCACTGCCTGAACGCTTGTAAGATCTCTCTTGCACCATGCATCCTGAATATCCATGTATACGTCTTTTGCGTATGTGATGAAATCGGGTTCGGTGAAGAGTTCATCATTTGCCTTTATGATATTTGCGATCTCCACCGATCTGTTGGGCATTGATTTGGGTATCTTTGCCTGTTTTCTTATCGGAGCGGGATTCTGATTTATATGCATATTGTTCGTACCCTGAATCGTCGGAGCACTTCCTCCGCCTTTCTTCTTGGTGGCCTTAACTATCACAAACACTATGATTCCGATAATGGACAGTACCGTACAGATGCACGGATGTTTAAAGAAAAGTCTGATAAATATTTCCGCCATCAGAATAAAAAATGAAGAATCGCCGGAACTCGAACCACCCCAGTCCGATGATGAGCCCCAGTCTGATGAACCTCCCCAGTCTGACGAGCCTCCCCAGTCTGACGATGAGCCGTAATCGTAGTCGTTATAATCCCCGAATGCTTTTGCCGTCGTAAACATTGCACCGGTAAACACAGCCAGTATAAAAACGGTTAAAAGCATTAACAGTATTTTCTTAATTCTTTCTTTCATGCAGGATCCTTTCAAGTTGTCTTAAATCAGTAAAAATACATCCTTATAATTATATGATTATCACTCGTTTTTTTCAATGTCGGGGATTTCTTCCATAATGAAAACCTTCGCCGAGAAATCCTGCGCATATCTCACGTTTTCGTTATAGCCCGTGCCCGCATAATCCTGGCAGGTTCTGACACCCGCCGTACAGAGAAGTTTACCGCTCGCCGTGTATTTTTCCTTTTCGCTCGGAAGCTTGACTTTCTTCGCTATCATGTCCAGCAAAAACGAATTCTGCTTTAGATGTATCGGCGCGATCATGTTTACGAGATCTCCGAAATCCCTTATGTCATATTCGAGTTCCTTGTTGATGAAAAGATACTTCGCATCGTTTTTTAAGCCCTGAGGACGGTATATCGTATTCTGCGAGTTAGGGAGTGCGAGTTTCTTAAGGCTCATTCCTACAGCATTGCTTTTATCTTTTGAAACACAGGTCCACTCTTTGATATTTCCCGCTCCGGACGCATTCGATAATACACTTGCGCTTTCCGGTGCAAGGCTCTTTGCAGGCCCTTTTCCTCCTCTGTAAAAGGTTCCGAACTGAAGTGTCTCTCTGTATATTTTATAGAGTGCGATCTCTTTTTTGATCTCATCGATCTCTTCCTTACTTGAATCGCAGAGATTCAGTTCATATCCGAAACAGCCGAAGCCTGCGACTGCCGCACGCGTTTTCATAGGAGTCTTTCTTAATGTCTGATGATTCGGCGATGCGGAAACATGCGCTCCGATCGTGTTAAGCGGATAGCCGTAACTTAAGCCTTCCTGAATCTCGCTCCTGCAGATAGGATCCGTGTTGTCCGATGCCCAGATCTGCGGAAAATAACAGAGTATTCCAAGGTCAAATCTGTTTCCTCCGGATGCACAGCCCTCGAAAAGGATCTTTGGAAATCTCTTCGTAAGTTCTCCCATTATCTCATAAAGTCCGAGCACATATCTGTGGGATATCTCTCCCGAATCTCCCGCTGCCAAACCGATGGAAAAAACATCCGAAAATACCCTGTTCATATCCCATTTGACATACTCGATATCTGCCGATGAGAATACTGCGCTTAACGATTCTATGAGATATTCCCTTACTTCTTTTTTGGTAAGATCCAGTATGCGCTGATGTCTTCCCTCGGAATGAGGTGTCTCGGGATTTGCAAGGCACCAGTCGGGATGTGCTTCATAGAGTCTGCTCTTTACGTTTACCATCTCGGGTTCAACCCAGAGTCCGAATTTAAGACCGAGTTTATTTATCTTTTTGCAGAGTCCGTTAAGACCGTGGGGTATCTTTTTTTCGTTTACCGTCCAGTCTCCGAGCGATGTCGTGTCATCGTTTCTCTCACCGAACCAGCCGTCATCCATGACGAAAAGTTCCACACCGGTATCGGCCGCTTTCTTAGCGAGTTTTACCAGTTTTCCTTCATCGAATTTAAAATATGCCGCTTCCCAGCTGTTAAGTAAAACCGGGCGTTCCTTATCTCTCCACTCTCCGCGGACTATATTCTTTCTGACAAATTCATGCATCCTCCGGCTTAAAAGATTAAAGCCCTTGTCGGAATAACACATAACGGCTTCGGGAGCCTCGAAAACCTCATCCTTCTTTAAGGTAAAAAGAAATCCTTCATCGTTGATCCCCGAAAGGATCCTTACTTTTCCGAATGAATTCGCATCGGTTATCTCCATGTGATTTCCGCTGTATATAAGGTTAAAAGCGAAGCACTCGCCCATGTTCTCATCCGTGTTTTCCCTTGCGATCATAAAGAATGGATTTGCACGGGAGGAACTGGTTCCGACTGTACTTTTGCTTACATGCATTCCGTCTGCGATACGGGTTCTGTAACTTTGCATTTCTCTAGCCCATGCGCCTTTGAAAAATACCGCCTCGTAATCGGAATCATTCATGTCAAGCTGAAGGCTTAAAAGTCTTTCGACTTTTATCTCATCTTCTCCGGTGTTTCTTAGATCAACGAATCTCGTTATAACATCTTTGTCTTCGTAAACCACGTAATAAAGGTCTGCTTCGACATTGTAACTTCTGTCTTTCAGCGTTATCACAAGTGTCTCGGAGTTGTTGTTTTCATCATAAGAACCCGGCAGTGTTTTCCTTTTCGGAGAACCTTTTTTAAGAGCGTGACTTTTATAAACAAAATCACTTGTTCTGCTGCCGTCCGCATGGATAATGCTTACAAAAGGAGAACGCACATCGCCTTTTCCCGTGGAGGATATTTCAAAAGAAGTATCCTCAAAGGCATACGAAAAATGCTCCTCGTCATACGAGATCGTATTTCCGGGAGGAAACTC
>JAEEGL010363024.1_pt1 | contig 34835 bp, 30 predicted proteins | sample 9134231 | NCBI WGS metagenome assembly JAEEGL01 (sample SAMN16246548, study PRJNA631951) | gut metagenome | biome: gut microbiome; feature: rumen; material: fiber-attached | host: Bos | place: Iran: Karaj | collected 2018-10
CTTTTTCGTACTTTTGCGTCGTCATTATAAAACAGCGAAAATGCAGGGGAAACAGTTTTGTTCGCAGGCGTATCAGCGGAACATCTGTAAGATGGTCGGGGTGTGCTGCCGCTATGTGGGCGACCGCGCAGTGGCCGAGGACCTCGCGCACGAGGCGTTCCTCAAGGCCATCGAGAAGTCCGGAACCTACCGCCGCCTCGGCAGTTTCGACGGCTGGTTAATGCGCATCAACCTCAACACCACGATGGATTACCTTCGGCGGCAACCGCAATTTCTGTCGATGGATGACGATACCGTGGGGACGCAATTTATCGCGTCCGCATCCGACATTGTAGAGACGTGCCATGGCGCGTCTCTACAGGACGAATCCGATGAAACGTGCATCTCCGCATCCGACCTCACCGAATCCGAAATCCTCGACGCCATCTGCGCCCTGCCCGACAAACAACGGACCGTTTTTAACCTGTATGTTTTTGAAAACCAATCTCATGCGAAAATCGCGGAGTCATTGCAAATCGGGGTGCGCAGTTCCAAACGGTACCTCTCGGAGGCGCGGTCACAGCTGCAAATCGCCCTGAACAACCTTGTCCGCCACAAAAAATCTGGACTTATGATACTGCTCCCCTTTCTCCCCTGGAAAACGCACGCCATCGACCGTCTCTGTCGTGCGAAGCTGAAACACCTGGCGTTGTCGCCCGCCGCACCGTCGCCCTTGTCCGCCGTCAACTGGACCGCAGCCCCGAAGCCGGGTGTCTGGATGGCCGTCACCGCCGCAAAAGCCCCCGCCATCGCCACGGGCGTGGTCGCCACCGCCGTGACGGGTTCCGTCATTGCGTGGCAGGCGCAACCCGCACCCACAGACCCGACCCCGCAGGAAACGGCTGTAACCACGTGTGTTGCAACCGATTCCGCAACCGTCAATGCCGATACCGCCGTCGTAGAGACGTGCCATGGCGCGTCTCTACCGACCGATCCCATACCCGATGCCGATACGCGCCATGGCACGTCTCTACAGGAACCCCCATATCCTCAACAGCAAGTAAAAGGAACCGAATCATCTGTTTCACCATTGCCCGAAACGCCCGCATCCAACGTAGTAGAGACGTGCCATGGCGCGTCTCTACCTCCTCACCATAGCCTGAGAAAGTTCGAGCGCAACGGCTACTACGGTTTCCAAGACGAAAACGGAAACATCGTGGTATATCCGAAATACACGGACATACGGCCGTTTGACGAATACCGGACCGGCTGGGCAATGGTGGAGATATTCGGGTTCAAGGGGTTTGTGGATAGCGCTAGCAAAGAGGTCGTGCACCCGCAATACGACGAAATCGGCAAGTTCGGTCTCTACCGCGACGGTTGCGCTCTCGTGCGGAAAGGGAACTTTTACGGTTTCATTGACACTACAGGCAAGGAGGTGGTGCCCGTGACGCGCAAAAAGTCTGAATTAATTAAAATTCAACATAAATTACCATAAAAATCCACGAATTAATCAAAAATTATGATAAATTCATGGTCAATTCATGATAATTTATGTCTAAACAAAATCCAAATACAATGAAAAAATCAACATTAATCATTGCCATCTTATTGTCAATCAGCGTAATCTATGCGCAAGAACGTATCACCGCCAGCGGAGACATCGTCACAGAGGAATACAATTTGGATGCCTTCACCTCCGTGGACATCCGCTTCGTGGGGGATGTGATTATCCATCAGAGCCCTCACCACAAAACGAAGGTGACCGCTAACGAAAATGTGATCCAACATGTCCGTTTTCAGGTGGAAAATGGAAAGTTGTCTGTTTATGCAGATAAAAACTTCAACAATGTGAAAAAACTTGTGGTGAAGATTTATATGCCAACGCTGGAGGAACTCTCTATGCGCGGGCCGGGTGACGTGACGGTGGAAATGCGGAACGAGCCGCACCTGACGGTCATTAACACGGGTGCGGGCGACTGTACCCTCCAATGCCTGAAGATTGAAAAAACATTGGAATTGCACAGCAAAGGTCCTGGCGACATCATCGTCCCTGCCTCCGATGCCATCAAACAAGAGACTTTGCTCATCAACAACTCGGGCGCGGGCGATGTGAAAATCATGACCAGCTCCACCAGTAGTTCATTGGTTGTCAATAACATAGGACCGGGTGATGTTACGGTGAACCTGATGAGCATCCCTACCGAAGAACTGATTCTTCAGAATAGAGGCGCGGGGGACATCAAAATGCAAAATATCACGGCAAAAAGGATAGAGTTGCGGAACCAGGGCCCGGGCGATATGAAGCTGATGAACGGCAAGGCGGAAGAGATGACGCTGGAAAACACAGGTGCCGGCAACGTCAACTCGCAACTTCTGAAAGTCACTACCGCGCACATCACGCACGCCAGTGTCGGCAACATCATCGCCACTGTAACGGGTACTGCTTATCTTACCGACAAGTCCGAACTCGGGAAGGTTACCATTCATGGCGGCGGGAAAGTGGTGAGGGAGTGATGGTTTGTGGAGATGCAAAATAAAACAATTCGTTTGGTACGGTTTTACACGGGTACGGCGCGTGAGGCATCTTTGAAGACAGAACGTAAGCGATCGCCCCTACGGCAGTTTCCCTGTCAAATATTCAAAATCGCCCAAAGACAATTGCTCGGCTCGTTTCATGAACAGCGGCTCGGTTTCCACGAAAGCCTTGTCAAAAGGCAACGACTGTAAAGCGTTGCGGAGAGTTTTGCGACGGTAGTTGAAGGCAGTCTTCACTACATTGCGGAAGGTCTTCTCGTTGCAGTGCAACTGTTTGTCGAAATTGCGGATAAGGCGGATGACGGCGGACTTCACTTGAGGCGGAGGCGTAAATTCATGTTCCCCGACGGTAAAGAGGTACTCGGTATCGTAAAAGGCCTGCAGTAGCACGCTGAGGATGCCGTACTGCTTGTTGCCAGGCTTGGCGCACACCCGTTCGGCTACCTCTTTCTGGAACATGCCCACCACCTCCACCACCGTTTCCTTCTCGTCCAACACCTTGAAAAGGATTTGGGAGGAGATGTTGTAAGGGAAGTTGCCCACAATCACTTTCGGGCCGTCGTAAAAGGTGTTCAGTGAATATTGTAGGAAGTCACCATGGATGAGGTTGTTACCGAGTTCTTTAAAGTGCATCTGCAGGTACTCCACCGACTCCTCATCCAGTTCAATGACCGCAAATTGCGGGAATTCGCGCTGCAACAGGTACTGCGTGAGCACGCCCATGCCCGGCCCAATTTCCAGTACATGCGCGTCAGGCGTAAGCACCGCCTCCGCAATATCCTGCGCAATCGCCTGATTGTTCAAAAAATGTTGTCCTAACCGTTTTTTTGCTCGTACCATTTTTAGTGATTAGTGAATTGTGACCTGTGATTTGTCGTTGTTTTGTCATCTTGTTGCAACTTATCATTCTGTTGCCTCTCTTCCTGCTATCTATCAATGAAGGGTGTGTTGCCAATTTTCCAAACCTATATAACAGGGTTTTACGATAGGGATAGTCCTCACGGGCATTTTCTTGGGAGACAACCTCTCCTAAAGATGAATTTTATATGCAGTTTGCAAACAGTCAAAAAAGAATAACGTCTGCTTGGAATACAATTCCGATGTGTTTCGTACATTTAGCCTTGCCATGCCTGTCTCACCTTCCTCGTTATTGATTCCTCGTCAAACCCGACTTCCTTGTAAAGATGCGGGATGTCGCCGTGGGAGATGAAACGGTCGGGAAGAGCGATGTGGAGCAATTGGTTGGAAAATGAATGGTTTTCCAAAAATTCCGCCACTTCAGAGAACAGACCGCCCTTTTCGGTTCCATCCTCCACCGTAATCCATACAGAATATTTAGATGTGAACTCCTCTAACGTTTTCTCATCCAATGGTTTAAGAAATCTCATGTCATAGTGCGCCGGATGGATGCCTTCGGTCGATAATTTGTCCAAAACCTTTTGGACAATGTTGCCCAATGGTCCGAGGGTCAACAGCAGCACCCTTTCGCCTTCGCGCAGCATCCGCCCTTTGCCGATGGGCAGTACTTGCGGGTCGTTGTGCCAATCAGTCAGTACTCCTCGACCACGCGGGTAGCGGATTACAAACGGAAGTCCGTGGTTCTTGGCATTATGATAAGCCGTAACCATCAAATTGCGCAACTCATGCTCGTTGTATGGCGAGGCAATAATCAGATCCGGGATGCATCGCAGGAAAGCCAGGTCGAAAGAGCCTTGGTGCGTCGCACCATCCTCGCCGACCAGCCCGGCACGGTCAATGCAAAAGATAACAGGCAGTTTCTGCAGTGCCACATCATGGATCACTTGGTCGTAGCCGCGCTGCAAAAACGATGAATAGATATTGCAAAACGGGATGTAACCTTCTGTAGCCAAGCCTGCTGCGAAAGTCACGGCGTGTTGCTCGGCAATACCCACATCAAAGACGCGGTCGGGATAGACAGCATCCATGATAGTGAGCGAGCAACCTGTGAGCATGGCCGGGGTGATGCCGACTATTTTCTCATCTTTACGAGCTATTTCCAATATTGTATTTCCGAAGACATCCTGATATTTGGCGGGTTGCGATTTGTCCTCGGTACAAATAATCTTTCCCGTATCAGGATCGAATTTGCCAGGCGCATGGTACTGGGTCTGGTTCTGCTCCGCCGCTTCCAGTCCTTTGCCCTTGACCGTCAGCACGTGGAAGAGCTTGAGGCCGGGCAGTCTTTTGAGGTCACGCAACGTTTTCACCAGATGAATCACATCGTGGCCGTCGGCGGGTCCGAAATAGCGGTAGCCAAGGCTTTGGAACCAGTTGCTGCCACCAAACAGCCAGCCCTTGATGGAGTTCCCCATTTTACTGAAGAAATTGGTGACCTTATTGGGATGGTTGGTGCGGAACGTGAAGAAATTCCAAAGACGGCTTTTGAAACGGTTGTAGGCTGGCGATGTCGTGATGGAAAGCAGATACCTGCTCATCGCTCCGGTGCTTTTGTCGATGGACATCTTGTTGTCGTTCAGGATCACTAACATGTTGACATCGCGGTAGGGAGCCTGATTCATGGCCTCGAAAGCCATTCCTCCTCCGATGGCACCATCTCCAATAACCGCAATGTGGTTGCATTTCATGTCGCCTTTCATCTTGGCGGCAACCGCCATACCCAAAACGGCGGAAACGGACGTGGAGGAGTGTCCTGTGCCAAAAGCGTCGTATTCGCTCTCCTCGCGGCGCGGGAACCCGCTGATACCCTGATAACTGCGGTTCGTGCGGAACTGCTCTTTTCGACCTGTCAGAATCTTGTGGCAGTAAGCCTGATGCCCCACGTCCCAAATCAGCTTGTCGTTAGGCGTATCAAACACATAGTGGATGGCAACTGTCAACTCCACCACACCCAAGCTGGAACCGAGATGACCCGGATGCTGGGCGGTCTGCTCGATGATGAACTGGCGTAGCTCGCCGCAAAGTTTCGGCAACTCGCTGACAGGCAGCTTGCGCAAGTCCTCAACGGATTGTATTTGTGACAACAGATTACTCATCGCAAATTCAATATATTTTGGTAAAAATCTTCTAATTGTTTGGAAATGACAGTGTTGTTGTGATGCACCGAAATATAGTGCTGTGCATTTTCACTGATAATGCTGCACAAATCCGGCATCGCAACACACTTGTTGATGACTGACACGAACTCCTCCGGTGTATTGGCAATGAACAGATGCTTACCGTCTTGGACGTCAAGTCCTTCCGCACCGATGGAGGTGGTGATGACCACACGGCCGAGGGCCATGGCTTCCACAATCTTGATGCGGATGCCGCTGCCGGAAAGCAATGGGACCACCATGATATCGTAATCCATCATGAACTCGTTGGCATTTGGCACCGCCCCCATAACCGTGACATTCGTGTCGTGACGGTTGCGGATGCTGTCAGGAATGTCGTGACCCGCCAAGGTGAACGTGAGGTCAGGATGCGCCAGCAAAATCTCCGGCCACACCTCTTCCAAAAACCAAAGGATGCCCTCCACATTCGGCGACCAGTTCATGCTGCCAAGATGGAACAAGGTCGGCTGATCCGTGGCGATGTAGTCGTCATCCTCCATGTCGTAGTTATCCACGTCAAGGCCGAACGGGATGACAATGCCCGGCACATCAGGTGCCGTTTCATGGAAATACTGGTAATCGGGCTCGGAAATGGACATATAACCGTCCACCTCATGCAAAATTCTGCGCTCCACACGTTTCAGTTGGTGGGCGTTGACACGATACGCCAGTTTCATAATCGGATTATGCTCGTTTTCCGACAGTCTCTCCCATATCTGGTGCTCAATATTATGCAAACGAAGCAGGATTTTCGCCTTTGAATACTTTCTGAGCAGCGAAATGTATGGAGCCATGTAAATTGACTCGATGTGTATGATGTCAAATTTCTCGTTTTTGAGAATTTCCGTCAGCTTTGAGGCCATGTTTTTATGATAAAACCGCTCTATCTGATAGGATTTTCCAGTAAACAGCGTTTTAAGGGCTTCGATTTTGTGCGGAGTGGTGTCTATATACACTGATTCAAAACGGGTTTTCGCCAAATAGTCTTTGGAATATGCCGACACCACATACGGATGCTTAGGTGTGGACACAGCAACCACCTTCACCTCCATATCACTGTCTAATAAGCATTTGGTGATATTGTGAATGGCAATACATCCTCCATCTATGGAAGGCAAAGGTGTTTTATGGCAAAGTTGTAGGATTTTCATGTCTTTTCTTAGAAAAAAGTTTTATGTTTTTAATTTTATCCATCCATTTGGCATAAGTATCCGGCGAAAGGACAGCGGTATCCATCGTGGCGTGGTAGGTCAGGAACACACAGAGCGGCAGCAGGATAAAAGAGGACATCCACGTACCAAACCAAACCGGCATAGTGCTTCCGTTGGCGATTTTCTCCCCCGTCACGGACAAAGCGAAATAAATCACGAAGAATACGACCGTCAAAACCAATGGGATGGCAATTCCTCCTTTTCGGATAATGGATCCCAACGGCGCACCAATGAAAAAGAAGAGCAGACAGGCCACCGCAAGCCGGTATTTCCGTTGCAGTTCAATCTGATACGTCCACATGTACTTTGTCCTGTACGTGGCCTCCGTGTAGTTGAACTGCATGGAATAGATGAACGAACGGGAGGAGTTTTCAGCGTTGCTCAGCACACGTTCGCGAACATCGGGCGACAAAGTCGCCACATCGTTCTTCGTGGACGTTTCCTGTTTCTTAAACTGCTCATTGTTACGGACAAAGGTGTTGAAGTAGTATAAGTTATCGAAAAACACATTCGCAGTATTGTCCTCCACTCCCTGAATCTGCTTCTTCATTGTGTCGATTTTCGTTCTCAACTGCTTGTTTGTCAAAGCGGAAGAATGTCCCTCAAAAAGTTCGGCATCTGTTTTGTTTAAGGAGAAGTCCGACATATCGAACCGTTTGTACTGTTTATCGAAAGTGGCGCGCATCAGGGGCAGTTGGGAGCGTTTTCCGCGACTTATCCCCATGGAGGATGTTTCGTCCCAAAAGGATCCGTTTTTCAGTGTAAACAGAAGGTAGTGTTTGTCGGGAGTGATGCTCATCGTGCCGGAAGCGGCATAGGTGACGGAGGTGTTGCCCTGGCGACGGGAGTGGTCGTAAATCAGGATGTCCTTGACTGTTTCCCCGTCCGGCATTTTCTTCCCCACCAGAATCGAATAGTTGTCAAAACCCTCATAGAAGACCCCCTCTTCAATGTTCAAGGCGGGTTTCTGCTCTTGGATATCGTATAGCAACATTCTGAGTTTCAACGTGGCACGGGGAATCACCTGATCTGAAACCAAGAAAGACAATATGGTGATGAACACGGTCAGTACCGCCAAAGGGGTCATCATCTTTCGGGTGGAAATGCCCGCTGATTTCAATGCCACGATTTCGTAGCGTTCGCCCATGTTTCCGAAAGTCATCAGCGACGCTAACATCACCGCCAACGGAAACGCCATGGAAGAGAGCGTAACACCCGCGAGGAACAGCAGTTTCAGCATAACGGTCACTTCCAAACCTTTGCCCACAAGTTCATCCACCCACTTCCAGACAAACTGCATCAGCAGCACAAACAAGGCCACGAAGAAAGTCAGGAAAAAGGGACCGAGGAAGTTCTTGCAGAGGTATTTGTTGACAATTTTCACGAGAGAGGATATTAGTAATCTCCCAGCGTTTCAGGGAGTTGAGCCAAGGCGGCGGCAGCTTGTTCATCGTTAGGAGGCGTGCCGTGCCATTTGTGCGTACCCATCATGAAATCAACCCCTTGCCCCATTTCGGTCTTCATCAAGATGACAATAGGTTTCTGGTTACCGGCAAGGGTTTTGGCCAATTTCAGTGTCTGGATGCAACTTTTCATGTCGTTGCCGTTCATCTCCAGCACCATCCATTGGAAAGCCTGGAGTTTGGCCCGAAGATTTCCGAGACTCATCACCGCATCCGTGCTGCCATCAATTTGTTTTTTATTGTAGTCAACAGTAACAATCAGGTTGTCAACATGCTTTGAACCAGCGAACATCAACGCCTCCCAATTCTGTCCCTCTTCCAATTCGCCATCGCCAGTAAGTGTATAGACGATATGATTGTCCTTGTTGGCTTTCTTGGCCAAGGCGGCACCTATAGACACCGAAAGTCCTTGCCCTAACGAACCGGAAGCCACGCGGATGCCCGGCAATCCCTCCACAGGGGTGGGATGGCCTTGCAGACGGGTGCCCAACTTGCGGAATGTAGCCAACTCCGAAATGGGGAAGTATCCGCGGCGGGCCATCACGCTGTACAGCACCGGGCTGATATGACCGTTGGAGAGGAAGAACATGTCCTCTCCGTTCCCCTCGCGGGTGAAATGTTCGGGGTCAATCTCCATCACGTCGAAATATAAGGCGGTTAAAAAATCGGCACAACCAAGAGAACCGCCCGGATGCCCCGACTTGGCACCGTGAACCATACGGATGATATCTCTGCGAACCTGTGCGGCAATGTCTTGTAATTTATTGATTTCCATAATGATATAATGTAATCTTTATTGTTGATATACTTTTTTCTTCTCAATACTATTATGCGGCAAAGGTACACAAATTTCAAATATGCACCAACGAATGAATTTTTCTGTAGAGACGTTTCACGAAACGTTTTTACAACAGCGATTCAAATAAAATATGTTGTTATTTCACGACCCTGTCAGCATTTTGTGCAATGAAACTTTTCCATTTGGTCGCCTTGGTCTTGCCGAAGATTATTTTCTGTTGGAGATGATGACAGACGGCCACCGCCAAAGCGTCTGTAGCGTCTAAATATTCAATGCTTTCCGAAATGGGGTACATCCGGCAAAGCATAGCGGAAACTTGCTCCTTTGAGGCATTGCCGTTGCCCGTGATAGACTGCTTTATCTTTCTCGGAGAGTATTCATAGACCTCCATACCCGCGTGCAACGAGGCAGCGATGACGATGCCCTGAGCACGTCCGAGCTTCAGCATCGACTGCACATTCTTGCCGTAAAATGGGGCCTCAATCGCAAGAATATCAGGTTTATACTGCTCTATTAACCCGTTTATTTTCTCGTAAATGAATTTCAATTTGGAATAAGCGTCCGGCAATTTTTTCATCTGCAGCACGCTGAGCACCTCCACCTCTGACTTGTTCAGCTCCGTGCTCAACACCGCATAGCCCATAATGTTGGTACCCGGGTCCACACCCAAAATCCGCCGTTGTATTGTATGATCGTCCATGATTTGATTGTGACTTTTTAACTTTGACTTTGACAACCCCGCGCTGCGGCTTTCGCCTTGCGCAGGGCTTCCCGGCTCTTGCCCCTTTGGGGCTGTATAAGGAATATTATTTTAATCACTCCTTGCCTTTTGTCTTTTTGAAAAAGAATCTGTTCGTTTCATAATCAATGACCGCTTTGTGGTTGACACAGAAGTCGTTACCCAAAATCATTTGGACGGGTTTGAGGTGCAGAGCCTTGTAGGCGGCGTTGATATGGGAGAAGTCTATCACTGCGACGTTTTGCATCATTTTCTGATGGAAGTGGCCGATTTTAAAGTCGGGAAGGTCAGTCACCAGAACCTCAAAGTCCGTACCGCCGATACCTGCGTTCACTCCTTCGTTTTTTTCCATCTCCCTATTCGGAAACAGCAGATTGACAAATGATTTGTCCACGCAGCTGTGCGACGCGCCCGTGTCTAATACGATGCGCACTTTGTGACCCGCTACCATGCCGTTCAGCAATGTGTGGTAGTCGCCTTTTTCTAGTTGGAGGATTTTAATTGGGGTTTTGTACATTATGGTTTTGATTTAAAGTTCACAGGAGACCCCACACTGCGGCTCCGCCCTGTATGTTTTTTCGTCTTTGTGTGTCCCACACTGCGCTGTGCTTGTGTGAGGTTAATTGTACTTCGCGCGTCTTGCCTCTCCAAGGCTGCTCAAGGAATCATATTTCAAAATATTGAGGCATTTCGTTATAAACCACTAACTACTAGTTAATTACAGCCATCGCTTCTTGATAAAGAAAAGTATCAGCACTACGGAAATGATGAGGCAGAGGGCAATCACATAGAGGAAGGCGAATGGAGATGAGGCCATCGGCAGCCCCACGTTCATGCCGTAAAGTCCTGATATAAAAGTTAGAGGAAGCACGATGGTGGAAATGATGGTAAGCATTCGCATGATTTCGTTGGTCTTGTTGGCCTGCAGGGAGTCAAACGTGCTGGAAAGGCCGGCGACTAATTCGCCGTAGTCATCGACCATATCCCACATCTTCTGGTAGAAGTCGAGGATATTGCCCCAGTACTCTTCCATATCATCGGCGAAACCTTTCACCTCGCCAGACTCAAACATTTTAAACAAACGGAGTTGCGGCTTAAACATGGTGTTCATCTGAATGATGTTTTTCCGTATGATGGAGATCTGCTCGATGATTTTCTCCGCCTTGCTGCTGAACAGCTCGCGGCTGATGAAGTCGATTTCGGTGCCGAGGCGTTCCACGATAAGGAAGGTCTCCTTCATCATCCTGTACAGAATGTGGTAGAGCATCGAGTCGGAGGTGCCGGTGATTTCGTCCTCATCCTCGGGTTCGGGGTCGATTTTCTTCAGGTTGAAGAGATCCTGCACCACATAATGTGAGTTCCCGACCGTAATCAAGTAGTCTTGACCCCAGAAAATCTTAGTCTCCTCCGTTTTCACCAGGCGGGTGCGCTGGTCAAGGAGCGGGAAATGCAGCACGAGAAAGAAATAGTCGTCGTAAATGTCGATTTTGGGACGTTGCACAAAACTGGAGCAGTCTTCTATATCCAAGGGGTGGAAATGGAAGTTATCTCGCAAAAAATCCAAATCTTCAACAGTCGGATTCGTAATATGATGCCATTTATAGGCACCGAAATTAATGGTGTCAACCATAGATAACCTCCTTTCATTTAATAGGTTAGAAAACTATTTTATTACATCTTGGCGCAAAATTTTACAGCTGGCAAAGATACATTTTTTTGCTGTTTAGGGGCGACTGAAATAAAAAAAACACCTGCGAATCCATCGCAGGTGTTTTTTGTGGAGCGTATGAGAATCGAACTCACGACCTCTTGACTGCCAGTCAAACGCTCTAGCCAACTGAGCTAACGCCCCATCATCAAATCGGCGGCAAAAATACACTTTTTTTCGATATGTGGCTCGTTTTTCTTTCGCTTTTGGCACACGAGCGTATGCGTTACATTCCTACAATCAACTAACGTATTGTGAGATACGGGTTTACAAGTTCCAAATACATTTGTGTGTATTGCAATTCCGAATCTCGAATATCGAGGTGATGTTCTTCTTTCGGATATTTGTTGCACCCGTATTCTCGCACCACGCGGAAAATCGGTTTGCTCGTAGTCGGGCGGATATAGACGGATTTCCGGCAATGCCACCTTCCGATAGTGACTTGGTGAAACTCCTCCATCTCCACGGGTGGGAGTATCAGCGTGAAACGGCCGTTCGGGGACAATAACTTGCCAACGCCGTCCACTAGCTCCTGAAACGACAACTGACCATCGCTGTGTTTGCTTTGTAACTTGCTCCTGTCCTGCGGTTTAAGATTGTCATGGAAATAGGGCGGATTGCTGACAATCAAGTCGAAACCGTGCGCATTATCCCGTTTCGCAAAATCCTGTAGGCTGACTTGTTCGAAATGGAAGCTGCTTTTCGGGAGAAGCGGAAAGTGCTCGGCATTTTTTTTCGCTTCCGCGATGGAATCCGCATCCACATCAATGCCGAAAATTTCTGGAACTGTCTGTTGCTCTGCAAGTTTCTGTGCCAAGCAGAAAGCAATCACCCCGCAGCCGCAGCCAATGTCCAGCACTGTTTGTGCTGAATCCACCTGCGTGAGTGCAGCTAGCAACACGGCATCGGTTCCGATTTTCAGGGTACTTCGCTCGTGCTCTATCTCAAACTGCTTGAAATGAAACATTGGCATTTGACTTTTGGCAGCTAACAGCCAATAGTTATGAACAGTAAACTTCCAGCAGTTTTGCTTTCGGGTCGGGGATAATCTGTATCTGATCCACCTCGGCAGGCACCAGCACCACCTCGCCGGTCTCTAACCGCTCCTTAAAGTCGCCGGAAACGAGGAAAACGTTGCCTTCCAAGCACATATAGATGACAAAAGAGTCCAAATTGACGAGCGACTTCTGCACTTGCATGTCCATTTCCAAAAGATTGGTGTTGAAATAAGGTGAATGCACAAGCGTCACGGTTTTGTTTTTTTCTTGGTTATAATGTATTTGGAAATCAGCCAGATTCTCTTCAGAATGAATAGCTTCGAAAGCCTCTTCAGTGTGCAGTTCGCGTCCTTTGCCGTTTGCGTCCACGCGGTTCCAGTCATAAATGCGGAAGGTGATGTCGGAGGGTTGCTGGATTTCTGCCAGCAGCACACCCTTACCGATAGCATGCACCGTGCCTGCGGGAATCATGAAGGTGTCGCCCGGTTTTACGGGATAGAACTTGAGGTAGTTTTCCAATGTTCCGTTCTCCACAGCCTCCAAATACTGTTGGGCGGTGATTTTTTGGTTGAAGCCGACATACAAGCCTGCTCCCTCATCTGCTTGGATCACATGCCACATTTCGGTCTTGCCGTTCTGCCCGTATTTATCCTGTGCGAACGTGTCATCCGGATGTACCTGCACGGAGAGGTTGTCCTGTGCATCGATGAACTTGATGAGCAGCGGGAATCCGAGGCCGTATTTTTCGTAATTTTTCTCGCCTACGAGGTCGGTGAGGTATATTTCCATCAGTTCGTTGAGGTTGTTCTCGGCAAGGAAACCGTTGGAAACCACGGATTCGTCATCCACGATGCCGGAAATCTCCCAGCTTTCGCCGCAGTTCTTCAGCGGACTGATTTGATGTTTGAGAATGGTCTCGATTTTGTTGCCGCCCCAGATTTTCTCTTTCAGGATGGGCGTGAATTTCAAAGGATATAAGGTTGCCATACTTTATTGTACAGAATAATAGTTTCGGTTTTTGTGCTGGTAGTCGGGTCGCGCCTTGTCAGGGTTGGAGCCGCGCACGTTCTTTTGGAAAACCCACTTGCCATCCTCTTCTATAAACCCTTGGTTCAGACTGGATTCGGGTATCATGTAGGCCGGCACATTCTTCATGGACTCTTCCATCGGGATTAGCTCCTCGAAAATGATCATGTCGCAGCGCATCCGCTTGTAGTCGTAGTCATGGGTCTTTGGGTTATATTTCCCCGTGCTGACGAGGTATTCCTGGTTTTCAAAATTGAGGTACATGGTGGCATTTTTGGAATACTCGAAGATGACCCGTGCCACTTTTTCGGTGTAGTTCTTGAAGACACGCCCACCGAAAATCGGAGTCATTTCCTTGTTAAAGTGCAGGATTTCAATCAGCTTCTGATTCGTGAACAGGTTATTGCCATTCCAGCCGAGCAACGTGTAATAGGTGGTGTTTTTGTCCTTTACGGGAATCAACTTGTAATAGACTGCACCGTACCAACGATTGTGGTTGCCCACTAACGTTTTCGGATAGTCGATGTTCTGCCGCTTGTCGTACAACGGGTAGAGGACGTGTTTCTTACGAGCGTCATTATAGACTTGTATAAATCCAAAATTCTCAATGTCATAATTGTTCTTCACAACATACCATGTGAAAATCTTGAAAACATTGTCGGGAGAGGCCAAAACGCTGAAGTTTTTCACCGAATCCCATGTAAACTTGAAGGCGTCGGGCATCTGGAGAATCTCTTCAAGGAGAGACATGAAATCCTCGTTGAGAGCCAATCTGGCGGTTTCGTCAGATTCGGCCATCACACGGTCGCGGAGGTTGCAGAGGCTGTCCTCCCACATACGGAAATCGGCTTTCTTTTGGGGGAAAGCCGTTGCCCAGCAGAGCAGGACAAACATCACTATGGCCGAAATACGTCTCATAAAGCGAAACAAACGGCAAAAATACAAAATATATTGCATCAATACCGTTCCGTAATTTATATTAACTCAAAGATGGATTCAACAGGCAAAGTAAAAAATAGGCAATACGTAAAAAATGTATTTTTGCCAGTTTTTTTATGAGGAAAAAACGACTGCATTAAATAGGGAATGGAACAAGACAATTTGAAGGACAAGACGATTTTCGGCATGATGTGGAGTGCCGTCGGTAAGGTGGGGACGCTGACCATCAACTTCCTTTCCAATCTTGTGCTGGCACGCCTCCTTATGCCTGAGGACTTCGGCTGCATCGGGATGCTGGCCATTTTCCTCGCTGTCTCCAACATCTTCATACAAGGCGGACTCGGTAGCGCGCTTATCCAAAAGAAAGACCCTGACCATCTCGACTATTCCACGGTGTTCTATTGGAATCTGGTCTTCGCCGTCCTCTTCTACCTGATTTTGTACGCATCAGCACCCGCTATAGCGAATTTCTACAAGATGCCGTCAGTGAAACCGTTGCTTCGGGTGCAGAGTGTCGTGCTGATTATCCAGTCGTTTGCCATCGTGCAGGTCACCCAGTTGACAAAACAGATGAATTTCAAAGCGTTGGCTATCAGGAATATAACGGCGGCGTTGGCCGGAACATTGGTATCCATTCCGTTGGCTTTGCGTGGGTTCGGTGCGTGGAGCCTGGTGGCCTCCGCCATCACCGCCTCCATTGTCAATGTGCTGTTGCTCTGGATATTGAGCAGTTGGAGACCGACATGGGAGTTTAGCCTTGCCTCATTAAAAAAGCTGTTCAGCTTCGGCGGACTGATGCTGCTCTCCTCCCTTGCGGAGACCGTGTACACCAATCTCCAGGGGCTGATTATCGGAAAACGATTCTCCGCCGGCGACTTGGGCTATTTTTCCCAAGCAAAAAAACTGGATGAGATTCCCGTTACCGGACTTTCCTCCATTGTCAACGATGTGACTTTCCCTGCGTTCGCTTCCATCCAAGACGACAAAGTGCGTTTGAGAGACGGGGTACGGAAAAGCATGAAAGCCATCACGTTCGCTAATTTCCCGATAATGATACTGCTGATGGTCATTGCTCTTCCGCTAATCACGTTCTTATACGGCAGTAAATGGGAACCTTCCGCCCCTTATTTCCAAATCCTTTGCGTCTCCAGCTTGATTTACTGCACCAACACTCTTAACACCAATGTAATCAAATCGTTAGGAAAAGGAAAAATCTTCTTTTTAATCCAAATTGTCAAACGAGTCATTGGCATTGCGTTGATATTGTTTGGTGTCCGTTTCGGAATTTACGGATTGCTGTGGTCGGTGACGATTGTGGCCTATATCAGTTTCATCATCAATGCGATGGTGAACAAGAAATTGATTGATTACGGACTTTTCAGACAGGCGGGTGATATACTTCCCAGTTTATTGGTTGCGGCTTTCGCCGGGGCGTTGGCCTACGGTGCGGGCCTGCTGTTGCACGGCAATATCTATGTCACCATGCTGATACAAATACTCGTTTATGCGATAGTCTATCTCCTTGTTGCCAAATTACTGAATTTTGAAGGACTACAAATGTATGAGGATGTCCTGTTTAAGATGTTCCATCGCAAATAAAACACCGAAATATGCAAATACGTTCCAATCTGAATATCTGGTTCCGTTATTTGATGACTACCATTTCGCCGAAATGGACGATCAACCTGCTTTTCAGGCTATGCCACCATCGTAAGCCGGATCTTGAAAATCCGAAAACACTGGATGAGAAATTGCAGTGGATGAAATTGCATTACTACAAGGATAATGCGCTGGTTAAACAGTGTGCTGACAAGTGGAGAGTACGCGATTATGTGAAAGAGTGCGGTTTGGAGTCCATTTTGACGGAGGTGATTGCGTGCTATGATGACCCAAAGGAGATCCAATGGGAAAAGTTGCCCGAAAAGTTTGTGTTGAAGTGGAATTTTGGGAACGGCGGCAACGTGGTCTGCACGGACAAGCAACAGTTGGGCATTGGGCAGGCGGTACGGGAGTTGAGTCGTTTTCAGAAACTCAAGTTCCATTTATTGGCCGCGGAGCCCCAATATGACGTGGCGAAAAAGGTGCTTATATGTGAAAAATTCATTGAACCGGAACAAGGAGACTCGCCTGTGGACTACAAGTTTTACTGCTTCAATGGGGAAGCGAAATATGTGCTGTGCTGCATCGGGCGCCGGGAAAACCAAAAGCCGGCTTTCTATTTCTTTGACCGTAATTGGCAGCTGCAAAGGCTTAACCGTCAGGGGAAAATGGCACCGGAAGGTTTTACAATCCCGAAGCCCGAAGGTATGGATGCGCTGTTTGAATTCGCCGAGACCCTTTCCAAGCCGTTCCCGTTTGTCCGGGCCGACTTCTATCTTGAACGCGGAAAAGCCTATTTCGGAGAGTTGACATTTACTCCAAGCGGCGGTTTTGATTATGGACGACTCCCGGAAAGCGACCTGCTTTTTGGCAGTATGGTGCAGTTAGATGTGTGATGTATGACGTTTGATGTATGTTGTAGGATTTAAATGATGGTTGTAGTTATAGGCAACGATTTGCTCCAAAATCTTACGTCTTACTTTTTGAAATAACGAAAGTTAGATTATATGATAAAAAAGAATATGAAACAGAAAATTGCGAATATATTGATGATGGTGGTGCTGTGTATGTCACCCTTGATGTTTCTACCATGGGTATATATGACGGTTATCTACTATATCGCCCGCTATGCGATTATGTTGATGACGTTGGCGGTCTTTACCCTCACTTTCTCGCTGACACGCACCTTGTCGGCGCGATTTGTGCGGCTTCTCGTTCTGGCCATCCTTTGCATGTCACCTTGTATTTTGTTCCTGCCCATGGAGTTGACGGACATTTTCCAGCTCGTTGTCACCTTAATCACTATCACGATTGGAATGAGCTTGCAATGGGATGAATGTCGTTGGATGAACATCTGTTACTATTACACCATTTGTGTGGTGGCAGTCATTCTTTGCAATGCTATTTTCTACGCTGGCGGTTTGTATGTCCCTGAGCATTACATGTTTGACGAAGGGAAGAACCAAATCGGGGCTATGGCAGCCATCGGGGCGACCGCCTGTTTCTATTTCGGAATGAAAATGCGGGACGAGCGCACCTCCTTATGGGTGGTCAGTTTTTTGGCATTGCTGAGTTTAGTGCTGATTCGCGCCCGTTCGGATGTCTTCGCCCTGCTTGCCTGTGGTCTGTTGATTGTAGCGAAGGAAGCGGACTTCAAATGGAAGTGGAATGCAAAAACATTCCTGACTATTATCGGTATTGTGCTGATTGGGGTGATTGTTTACACCGGTTTCATCAGCGATGAATTGCATACGTTTATGTTTGGTGGGAAAAACGGCAACAGTATCAATGAGATAACCACAGACCGATGGGAGCGGAATCAACAAGGATTGGATATATTCATCCATCATCATTCCATGAATGATTTGAAAAATCCGATGAAGATACCGTTCATTCACAACTATCCACTTTTGCGACTTGCAAGATATGGGCTTTTCTCATGGCCACTGCTTGTTTTCTATCTCTATTTCGGCATCAGTACGCTGATTGAAATTTTCAGGAGACGAAAATCCGAGATTCGTCAAGTGGGTTGGATAGTTTGCTGTATTTCGCTGATTATCAGTCTTGCGGAACCTAACTTCCCGTATGGTCCGGGATTGGTGCAGCTGCTCGCCTTCCTGTTGCTTGGATTCTCGCTCTCCACTTGCGAAAAAGTTCAACTATGCAAAGCGAATAAGAACGCAAACAAAGTGCTGCATGTCTGCAACGATTTCTTTTACAGCAAGGTGCATGCCAACTTATACCAAGAGTTGGACGATTTGGAGGTGGAGCAGGTGGTGTTTGCGCCGGTCAGAAAAACGACCCCTGAAGACAACCGTTTCGAGGGAAAGCATACAACATTTATATATGCGCACATTCTGAAACCTCTTCACCGCCTCTTCTTCTTCCATAAAGTGGAAAGAACGGTGCGAGAGATAGAAAAAACGGTTGATTTGGGGCAAATTTCGTGCATCCATGCCACTACCTTGTTCAGCGATGGTATGGTGGCGAGGGAGCTGCACCGGAAATATGGCATTCCCTATATCGTGGCGGTGCGTAACTGCGATGTGAACGCTTTTTTGCGCTATATGCCGCATTTGTGGTGGGTACATCGCGCCGTGCTTGAATCCGCCGCAAAGGTGGTATTCATCACCCCAAATCTGCGTAATCGACTGCTGAAACATCCGACCCTTTGGAGGCTGAGAACTACTACAGCGGACAAATCTATTGTTATCCCGAATGGAATTAACGAATTTTGGATCAATCATTTACATGCAGAAAAAAACAGCAAAAATCCGCATCGTTTGCTGTATGTCGGTATTTTCAACCGCAACAAAAACATTCCCCGAATGATACACGCTTTGCAAAACCTGCGTTCCGAAATTCCTGACTTGCATTTGGATGTGGCGGGTGACAGCGGTGACAATGAACAGCATGTTCTCGCTTTGATGAAACAGCACGCCGACTGGATCACCTATCACGGAAGAATCACTGATTTGGAAGAAATGCGGTTATTGTACAGGGCCAACAGTGTATTTGTAATGCCCTCGAAATCAGAAACTTTCGGATTAGTCTATATTGAAGCGCTCTCCCAAGGTCTCTCTGTTCTATGGAGTCGGGGGGAAGCCATCGAAGGAATGTTCACAGAATCGGTTGGTGAGCATGTCAATCCGTTGAAAAAGAGCGATATAGTAGCTGCGTTGAAAAGGCTGCTTCAGCATCCGGAATCCTACGAAACACTCCCTTCCAGCACCTTTGACACCTTCCGTTGGCGCTCCATCGCCCAACAGTATGTCTCCCTGTATGCCCATCTACGCAAGTTACAAGTCACTAATCACTAATCACTAATCACCAATCATACATCTTACGTCATGTTATCTGTCATCTGTCCCATATACAACGAGGAAAGCCGTATTGAGGAGTGCATTTCGTCGATTCTTGCGCAGGATTACCCCAAAGAGGATTTGGAGGTGCTCTTTGTGGATGGCCAAAGTAGTGACCATACCCGCGATATTATTGAAAAATATAGGCGAGAGTATTCGTTTATCCAGCTGTTAGACAATCCTAAAAGGATTGCCCCCGCTGCTTTGAACATCGGCATACGCGCCTCTTCTGGGGACGTCATCATGCGCCTGGATGCTCACGCAAAGTATCCTGACGACTATTTCTCTGTGTTAGTCGGCAAGTTGAAAGAAACGAAAGCAGATAATGTCGGGGGTGTTTGTGAAACATTACCGGCGATGGATACGGCTGTGTGCCGCGCTATAGCCCATGCCATGAGCTCCCCGTTCGGGATGGGCAATTCCTATTTCAGAATCGGTTCTGACCGTGAGATGTGGGTGGATACGGTGCCTTTCGGCTGTTTCAGGCGGGAAATCTTTGACAAAATCGGTTTTTTCGACGAAGAGCTGGTGCGTAACCAGGATGACGAATTTAATGGTAGAATCCTGCGACACGGAGGGAGAATCTTGCTCCTTCCGCAGGTGGTGGTGGAGTATTTCGCACGGGATTCCCTGACTAAAACCGCCAAGATGTTTTTCCAGTACGGTCTTTTCAAACCGCTGGTGAACTACAAGTTGCAAAAACCGACAACCCTCCGGCAATTCATCCCGCCATCGTTTTTTGCGGGTCTTATTGCAGGAGGGCTGTTGAGCTTTTTTTCAAGAACGATAATGTGGTTGTTTGTTTCCGTAATAGCTCTTTATGTTCTCTGTTGCTTCATTTTTGGAAGAAACCAAGAACGTGTCTGGCCGGATATTTTATGGATGCCTTTCACCTATGCAACCATTCATCTCAGTTACGGGTGCGGCTACTGGATGGGAATCCTCAAGATGATTTCGCACAGGAAAATCTCCGTGCAGTCGAATCATTAGTTTAGTGAACAATGGTTGATATAGCATCCTAATATCAGAATTCACACGTTTAGAACGTGTAGCCGACTTTGGCTTCGATGCCGCCGCTGAACTCTTTCACGTTCGGGAACGTGCGGAAGAAGAAACCGCCCGTGAAGGAAAACGCCTTCACACGGAAACCGCCGGCAATGGTGGAATACAGCCCAATGCCGTGCTTGTTTTCCTCAACGTAATAGTATGTGGGATTGCCCCATGGGTCAAGGTTGTTGGGATCAAAATAGTCGTATTCGTTTGTCCAAAAATGGAAACCGACACCGGCTGCAATGTTGATGAGCGGTTTCAGCTTGCGGCCTCTGTCAAAATAGTGGCGGTAGTTGAGGAAAAGAGGAATTTCCTGGAATGTGCCGGAGTTTAGACCATAGCCGACACCGATGCCGATGTTGTCGGTCCCCTTGATGGAGATGCCGTTGATGAAAACGCCTGTCATGCCGGCGTTCTTTCCTACGAAAAAGCCATATTCGTTGATGAAATTGTAGGCGATTTTTTTCTCTTGTTGCTCCTGGGCGGATAGTGTGCCCAACCCGCAAAGGAAGGCAATGAATAACACTGCCAAGCATTTTAATGAATTTCTTTTCATAATTTTTTAATTTTTTTGAGGCGGCAAAAATACATTTTTTTTGATAGCATATAAATCGGTTCTTCCCAATTGTCATGCACATGCCGTTATCTTGAACAACAACGAGTATTTGTTGATAATGTCACCGGAAGCCCGTTTCTCCGTTGGAGTGTATTTTTTTCTATTGATTTTTGAAAATGCAACGCTCTGTCTCACCCTTTTTTGTTCCTGTATCGTTTCACCACTTCGAAAATGCACAATTTTGTAACTTTTTTTTATTTTTGCATCCTGAAAAAAAATACCGCCATGTTTAAATACCTCAAAGAAAAAAAGCAAAAACTGCTCCGATTCTTGTTCGGATCGTTTTCTTTCACCGCGTTGATGTTCGCGTTTCAAGCATGTTATGGAGTGCCCGGACATCAGATGAAAGCCGTTATCCAAGGTAGAGTGTCCGATGCGGAAACTAATCAACCCATTGAAGGATTGATGGTTGCATCTGAATTACTCGATTTTGTAGATACCACAGACCATAATGGAGTTTTCTCTGCCACAGAGGTACGTTATATGTATGACAGAGAGTATTTTCAATTTACTGTTAGAGACATCGACAGTACGGAGAATGGGCAATACGAGACTTTGGACACCACGGTTTATGGAGCGGATTTGACTCAACCACTACAATTTAAGGTCAAGAAAGTCTCTGATGCTCAATAACAGCCAAGAGCTAATAGCTAACAGCCAAAAGCCGTCAATAAATCTATCTGAAGTGAAATCATAATAGAAAGTTTTTGTATATTTGCCACATAAAATAATAAAGCTATTTAACTGATTATCAACAAAATAACATAAAAATTATGCCGAAAATTTCCCAAAAAGGTGCAAGCATGCAGTCTTCCCCTATCCGGAAGCTCGTCCCGTTCTCTGATGCCGCCAAAGCCCGTGGCATCCATGTCTATCATTTGAATATCGGTCAGCCCGACATCGAGACCCCGAAAGGAGCCCGCGACGCCGTGCGCAACGCCGACATCCCGGTGATTGCCTACAGTCACTCCGCCGGTAACATCAGCTACCGCAAGAAATTGGTGGAATACTACCACAGCGTAGGCATTGAGATCACTCCCGATGAGATTATCGTCACCACTGGTGGCAGCGAAGGCCTCCTTTTCGCCTTCAACAGCTGCATGGATCCCGGCGATGAGATTATCATTCCGGAACCTTTCTATGCCAACTACAATGCCTTCGCCACGATGTGCGGCGTGGTGGTGAAACCCATCGTCTCCACGATTGAGAACGGCTTCGCTCTGCCGTCCATCGAGGATTTCGAGAAGGTCATCACCCCGAAAACGAAAGCCATCATGATCTGTAACCCTAACAACCCCACGGGTTACCTCTACTCTAAGGAGGAAGTCCTGAAGTTGGGTGAGATTGCCAAGAAACACGACCTCTTCCTCTTCGCCGATGAGGTTTATCGTGAATTCTGCTACGATGGCGCCCAGCATTTCTCCGTCATGGAGTTGACCGACATCGCCGACAACGTGGTGCTTTTGGACTCTGTGTCAAAACGTTACAGTGCATGTGGTGTGCGTGTGGGTGCCTTCATCACACATAACAAGGAGGTTTACAATACGGCTATGAAGATGGCGCAGGCCCGTCTGAGCCCGCCTTCCTACGGTCAGATCCTCGGCGAGGCCGCCGTTGACACCCCGAAGGTCTATTTCGACAGCGTCAACAAAGAGTATGTGGCTCGCAGAAACACCATCGTGAACGGTGTGAACGCCATCCCCGGCTGTTTCGTCCCGATGCCGAAGGGTGCCTTCTACTGCGTTGCCCGTCTGCCCATCGACGACTCCGACCGCTTCTGCCGCTGGCTGCTCGAAGACTTCAGCTACAACGGTGCAACCGTGATGTTCGCTCCTGCCACCGGCTTCTATTCCAAGAAGGGTCAAGGCGTTAATGAGGTGCGTATCAGCTACTGCCTCAACGTTTCCGACTTGGAGAAAGCCGTCGAATGCCTCCGCGAAGCCTTGAAGGTCTATCCAGGCCGCACTAACTAATTTCGGCTGTTAGCTGTTGGCGAGTGATTCGTATCTAAATGCTTAAAGCCAAAAGATAATGGCAAAAAGCTAAAAGCCATAATCGGTAGATGTCAAGTATGAATTATTCAGATCAGTTTATGATTTATTTTAAGCATACCAGAAAAGATGTGGCAGGTCGTCGCCTGCTGCATCTTTTTCTCTTTTTGGCGGTGGTAATGTTTGTTTCAATGCCGAAAAACACGGTTGCGCAACGAAGCAAACCGGTCTATCAGACTGATTTTTCCAGCAAGGACTACATTGACACCGCCGCGCCGATGATTTGGTTAGACGCGCACATGGCCTACCATTTCCCGATGGGCAATCTGCGTACCATGTTCAAGAACAATTTTGCTGTCGGACCGGGGTTTACGTTCAAGTCGAAATCGAATTGGACAGTTGGTTTCCATTTCGATTACATGTTCAATGCGAATATGCGCGACCCGAATTTCTTCAACGGCACGCTTGCTAACGAAGACGGCATTGTCATTGACGGCAACGGGTTGGTGTCGCCGGGCGGCATCCGGGCGGAAGGCCGGTATTGGACCGTTCAGGCCGACATCGGGAAGATTATCCCCGTGGACCGTTGGAAAAACTCCGGCATTTGGATTCGACTTGGCGGCGGCTACTTCAGTCATCGTTTACGCTTGGATGACTTCAGCCACCAATATCCCCAGCTGGACGACAACTACGCCAAGGGCTATGACCGTCGGTCGGGCGGCTTTGTTCTCAGCCAGTTTGTCGGCTACCAGTTTGTGCGCAAAAACCGCATGTTGAATTTTTTTATCGGAGTGGAATTCCAAGAGATGTGGACCAGACCGAATCGAAACTATGTCTTTTTCGAAGGTCCCACAGCAGACATGCCGTACAAATTCAGCGGCTTGGTTGGATTCAAGGCGGGCTGGAACATCCCGTTGTACGAACGGAAAACAACGACCACGTTTTATTATCGATAAGACAATGAAGCGATGAAACGATGAAAGTGTTATACACGATAGGGATTTGGTTTTACGGGCTGGGCATCCGGGTGGCGGCGCTGTTCAATGAGAAGGCGCGGCTGTGGGTGCGTGGTCGGAAGGGCTTGTTTGCTGAGCTGGAACGCACTTTCGCCGGCAAATCAAATCCTGTGTGGATTCATTGCGCATCTTTAGGGGAATATGAGCAAGCCAAACCACTTATTGAGAAAATCAAGCAGGAAGAACCTGAAACACAAATACTTGTGACGTTCTTCTCTCCTTCGGGTTACATGCAGGCAGTTAAAAAACCGCTTGCCGATTACAATTTCTACTTGCCGTTGGATTTGCCCTGCAATGCACGAAAGTTTATCAGCATCGTGCAACCAAAGACGGCCGTTTTTGTGAAATACGAATATTGGTATAGCTTCATGCAGCAATTGCATCGAAATTCAATACCATTTTATTATATAAGTGCCATTTTCCGTGAAAAACAGCATTTCTTCAAACCTTTCGGCAGTTGGTTCGCGAAACAGCTGCAGCAGGCCACACACTTTTTCGTACAGACAGAAAAATCGAAACAGTTATTAGAAACCATTGGAATAAAGCAAGTTACTGTATGCGGTGACACCCGTTTCGATCGCGTAAAAACAATTGCTGAACAAGTGCAGCCGTTCGATTTCATGGAATCGTTCCGTGGCAATAAGAAAGTCATCGTGGCGGGCAGCACTTGGGAACCAGACGAACAGCTGTTGGCACAATTATTGCGGCGTTTCCCTGACTACAAAATAGTGGTTGCTCCTCACGAGATTAGCCGTACCCCGGAAGTGAAACAAACGTTCGCTGCATATAATACTGCGTTATATTCTTCCAAAGAGAATTCTGATATGGCAGGTTGCCAGGTGCTTGTTGTGGACACCATCGGTATTCTGAACCGCTTGTACCAGTATAGCACTGTCTCTTACATCGGCGGCGCTTTCAAGACTGGCTTGCACAACATTTTGGAGGCAGCCGTCTATGGAAAGCCCATCTTTTTTGGTCCGCACTATGACCATTTCAACGAGGCGGTGAATTTGGTGGCACAGAAAGGTGCGTTCTCCATTCAATCCGCAGAGGAAATGCGTGATATTATGACAAAATTTGAACAAAATCCTGAATATTACGACCAAACCTGCGATATTTGTCAGGAATATGTAGCACAGAATTCCGGTGCTGTTAACATCATATACGAAAACATCAAAATCAAAAATTCATATTAAAACTTTAATACAATGGGTAAATTATTAAAAACTATCTTGATTATTGTCGGCATCGTTATCGTTTTTGGTGCCTTGTTAGTGAAACCTTACAACAATATGGTCCAGAAGGACGAGGAAGCTTCCAAGGCTTGGGCCAACGTGGAGAATGCCTATCAGCGTCGTATGGACTTGATTCCCAACTTGGTGAAAAGTGTTGAAGGTGCTGCGAACTTTGAAAAGGGAACCTTGACAGAGGTGATTGAGGCACGTGCCAAAGCCACATCGGTGCAAATTGACCCAAATAACCTCACAGAGGAATCCATCGCAAAATTCCAGGCAGCCCAAGACCAACTTAGTTCCGCCTTGAGCCGTTTGATGGTCGTTGTGGAGCGCTACCCTGAGTTGAAAGCCAACCAGAATTTCCTGGAGTTGCAAGCCCAACTGGAAGGTACCGAAAACCGCATCGCTGTGGAGCGCGGCAAATTCAATGACACGGTGAACGATTATAACAACTATATCCGTCGTTTCCCGAACAACATTGTTGCCGGATTGTTCAATTTTGACAAGAAAGGCTATTTCAAGGCAGCTGAAGGTGCCGACAAGGCTCCCGATGTGGAATTCAATTTTAACTAACCGTAATCCTGAACGGCCTTGAAACGCCTGATAATCATATTGTTTGCTCTCTTCGTTGCGTGGGAGGGCATGGCGAAAACCAAGGATGCGATTCCGCCCAAGCCTGATCCGCCTCGATTAGTCAACGACTTTGCTGGCATCCTCACTTCGGAGCAAATTCAGGAGAAGGAGGATTTGCTGGTGGCTTTCAACGATACCACCACGAATGTTATCTGTGTGGTAACTGTCAACGACTTGGGCGACTACACGGCTGCGGAATTCGCCTACGAAATCGGTGACCAATGGGGTGTGAGATCCACTGATGACAAACGCAACGGTGTGGTGTTGTTGCTGAAACCCCGCAACGAGACCTCCGGAGAAGTCTATATCGCGGTGGGTTACGACCTTGAGGGCGCTATCCCCGATGCTATCGCGAAACGCATCATTGAGACGAAGATGATGCCCGCCCTGCGTGACGGCGATTACAACGCGGCCATTGATTCGGCATTGGCATACATTCTGCCTCTGGCGGCAGGCGAAATCAAGGAGATACGAGAAGACAACGACTTTGACGGGGATGCCCTTTTTGGTCTTTTGTTTTTTATCGGTATAGTTGTTCTCATTTGTGTAATCATACACAGAAGCGGGAAAGGAAGCGGCGACAGCCATTATACTGGTTCCTTCTTCCCACCCACCCACTATGGCGGCAACTGGTCTGACTTCGGCGGTGGCTTTGGAGGCGGCAGCTTCGGTGGCGGCCATAGCAGTGGCGGTTTCGGAGGCTTTGGTGGATTTGGCGGAGGAGGCGGCTTCGGTGGAGGCGGCGCCGGCGGACGATTCTAACTATGCGATGAAAAACGATAAACTACTAACAGCTTCAATAACCAATAACCCATAACCTATAACCACTACTAATGAATTATTTCATAAAAAATGCAATAATAGTAAATGAAGGTGAGACATTTAGTGCTCACCTTTATGTTAAAGATGGCATAATTGCCAAAATCGTGCGCGACGGCGAGACTTTTGAACCAGGGAATGCGCAGGTTGTCGATGCGCGGGGCAAATATCTTATTCCCGGCATCATTGACGAACATGTGCATTTCCGGGAACCGGGCATGACCGCCAAAGCCGACATTTACAGCGAAAGCCGGGCGGCGGTGGCAGGCGGCGTGACTTCTTTCTTGGAGATGCCGAATACTGTGCCGCAGACCACTACTCAAGCTTTATTGCAGGAGAAATTCGACTTCGCCGCCGAAAAATCATTGGCAAACTACTCGTTCTACATCGGAGCTACTAATGACAATCTTGACGAAATAGAGAAAACCGACCCTGCAAAAGTTTGCGGTGTGAAGCTGTTCATGGGTTCCAGTACCGGCAACATGTTGGTGGATAGAGAGGCCGTGCTGGAGACTCTTTTCAAAGAATCCCCGTGTTTGATTGCGGCGCATTGTGAAGACGAAGAAATCATCAAACGTAACACATTGCATTATAAGGGATTGGCTGAAAACCATGAAATAGTGCCTGATGCAAGCATCCATCCACTCGTCCGCTCTGAAGAGGCTTGCTATCGTTCAACCGAAAAAGCTGTAAAATTGGCAAAAAAAACGGGTGCGCGTCTGCACGTTATGCATATCTCCACCCGTGCGGAACTGCTGCTCTTTGACCCTGTTCTTCCATTGTCAGCCAAGAAGATAACTGCTGAAACCTGTCCGCATTATCTGCTGTTTGATGACCGTGATTACAACCAGTACGGCTTCGCCATCAAGTGTAATCCAGCCATCAAGTCGTCACATGACAAACGCGCTCTTTGGCGTGGGATGCAAGATGGCTACATTGACACTATCGGCTCCGACCATGCGCCGCATCTTTGGGAAGAGAAATTTACCGACAGTTATTTCACTGCCAAGTCCGGATTTCCCTCCATCCAGCATAATTTTGCGCTTATGTTGGATAATTTTAAGCGCAATAAATTGAAAATAGCCGATTTGGTAAGGCTTATGTGTCACAATCCCGCCACATTGTATCGCATTGAACGGCGTGGATTTATCCGGGAAGGCTATTTTGCGGATTTGGCAATAGTGGATGACAATGTCAAATCATTGATCACCAACGAAGATGTGTTATACAAATGCAGATGGACGCCTTATGACGGTATTATGGTTCGTTCACAGGTGACTCATACATTCATTAATGGGAATTTAGTTTATGAAAACGGAATTTTCCATGAAGAAAATCGAGGTGAACGATTAACATTCTCTATAAAATAAAGGCAAACAATAACAAGTCTTAAAAACAGCTAATAGCTAGCTCTCAATCCTTAACATCTTTCGGATCAATCGGTTGATGTCTTCTGAAATATGCCAGTAGTAGCACACCACTATGGTGACACCTGTCAGCAGTATGCTCTTGACCACGGCATCTACCATCGCATTAGTCGTTTGAGAAAACGGTAAATTCATGAAGAAGGGGGCAATTCCTTTCACCCATCCGAAATTCAACAGCAGTAATCCTAAGACCAAGGCTACTACTTTGAATTGTGCTTTTGATAAGATATTGATGTTCAGTTTTGTGCGAACTACTATCAGCAGACATAGGTAGAATGTCAGATAAGAAATCAGATGTGATAGAGAGGCTCCGTCCATACCATAACGTGGAATCAGCAATACATTCAGCAATACGGCCATAGCGGTAAGCATGACTGTAAACACCAGTGACCAATAGTAATATTTGGAGTAGTTCAACGCGCTAGAACTGACAAACAGGGTGGAATTGAAGAACTTGGCGAAACCGAGAATCAATACCACACTTTTCCCAGCCTCATACATTTCGCCGTTGGGCAGGAGCATGAAAAGCGCGTCAATGTTGATCCAGATGAATAAAAAGATGAGAGCACTGGACAGCATCAAATGCAAAGAAACGGATTTACAGAGTGTTTCAGCTTTTTCGATATCGTTGTTTTTGATGGATTCCGAAATTTCCGGTTGCACAATGGCATTGAGCGACCGATTTGGCACTTCCACCACTGTGGCGATATAGTTTGCGATAGCGTAAATGCCTGTAAATGTGAGCCCCATGCCCGCACTGACAAAAAAAGTGTTCAGCAAAGGCATCGCATTTACCGTGACAGCGTTCAGCAGCAGGAACAGGGTGTAGAATCCGATATCTTTCAATAAAGGTTTGTTAAATATCTTGAAATCAGGTTTGAATGATATTTTGCCCAACGACAGCAGGTAGAGGAAATCAATAAGGGTGGCGAGGAAATAGGTGACACACACGCCCATTACAAGTCCGTCCAAGTCAATGACATGCCAGTAGCCGTATAGCAGATAGGTCAACAGGAGTCCTACGCGCACACCCACTTCGCGCACGAATTTCGGCACCACAATACGCATCAGCACGTTGGTGTTTGCTTCGAAAACCGTTTGGTAGAGCATGAATAACGCCAACGGGAACACGAACCGGTAGTAGGTGACAAACAGTTCGGAGTTTTTCGAAAATGTGTGAATGATAGTGCCTTCCAGACATTTGGCTACAAGTACGAAAAAAAGGAATCCGACAATCGGAACAATCAAAGTCCAGAAAAAGAAGCCATGATGCTTTTCGTTTTCATCTTTGAAATAGGGGAAAAAACGGATAATGGAAGAACTGGTACCGAGTTGAGCAAAGCTGGCGAAGAGAACGGCGGCATCAATCATCACGCGTGTGAGGCCAATTTCCTCCTGTGTCAGATATTTAGTCACGATAAAAAAAGTAGTGAGAAAACCAATGGCGATTCCCACGTAGTTGACTATCGTGCCTTTAATGCTTTGTTTGATGACTACGCCCATGATGTTCTGTACTTTCCAATAGAGATGGTGTTACACATCGTCTCTACAAATGGCGAACCGTAAAAACAGGTATTACTTTTTGGGAATTTTCAGTTTTTGGCCGATTTTGATGGCATCTTTGTTGGAGAGATGGTTATATTGTGCGATGTCGTTTGCCGTGGTGCCGTAGCGTCTGGCAATGGATGAGAGCGTGTCACCTTGGCGGATGGTGTAGGAGGTATAGTCCAACTGTTGCTGTACGGGCTTGATTTCGGGTTTCGGTTGGGCAGGAATAGGGCCGCCAATGGTGTCACTTTTCGTCACAGTGGAATCGACAGACGCATTGCTGGTAATGGTTTTTGTGGTGTCTTGCGTCGCCGGTTTGTAGTTGGGGTTGGGAACCTTCACGGTGGTGCCTTTCTTCACAATAAGTTTTTGTCCGATACGCAGATTGGTGCTGTGCAAGTGGTTCATTGCTTTCAAATTGTTGACACTTGTATGGTATTTTGACGCAATTTTGCCCAATGTCTCACCTTTTCTCACCACATGATATTTGTTCGGGGTTTTCTGCACAATCATCATGCCATCATCGGTGATGGTACCGTTGTCGGCCACTATATTCAGGTTTTTGGTCGGGTTGAAATAGGTGTCATAATTGTAGTTCGGGATTGAGTCGGCCATGGCGATATAGTGCAGGATGTCGTTGGAACGGAGTCGCACCGGCATCGGCTGGTTGAAGGCCGGGATAATGTCCTTTTTGTATTGAGGGTTTAGCGATTTGATTTCGTCATAGCTGACATCCAATACGTTAGCTATCTGTTGGAAATGCGTTTCTTTCTTGATCATGATGGTATCCACGTCCGAGGGAATAGAGATTTTTGCAGGTTGGATGCCGTAAAGGTTGTGGTAGGTCATCATGTACATGGCGCCGATGAAAGCGGGGAAGTAGTTCTGGGTCTCGCGGGGAAGATAGTTGCAGACGCTCCAGAAATCGGTTTTGCCGCCGGAACGCTGGATGGCCTTGCGCACGTTACCGGCGCCGCAATTGTAGGCGGAAATAGCCAAGCCCCAGTCACCGAAGATGTTGTAGAGGTCACGGAAGTGCCGTGCCGCGGCATCGGTGGCTTTGTAGGGGTCGCGGCGGTCATCCACGTATGAGGTGACTTCCAAGCCGTAGAGTTTGCCCGTGCCGTACATGAACTGCCAAATTCCTGTCGCTCCCGCCGGCGATACCGCCGTGGGATTCAACGCTGATTCGATAATGGTGATATAGACCAGCTCTTCAGGCAGGTCATATTTGTCGAAAATGGCCTTCATCCACGGATAATAGTATTGCGCCAGCCCCAAGATCACAGAAGAACTGCGTTGGCGCTGAACGGAATAGAGTTCAATAAAGCGTTTCACTTTGTCATTGTAAGCAACCTGAATCGGGGTCTCAATCGCACTTAAACGCTTGTAAATCAGAGAATCATTGTTGTCATACTTGGTTGTGTCGTCAGTCAGTTTGGAAAGAACGGAGCTTTGGGAGGCGAGGTCGCGTTTCACATACCAGACATTCAACAGCGAATCCATCAAACGGATTTCATTGCGGGTGAAAATCTCCAAACTCTCTTGTGCGGTATTGGTGGCGGAGGAATCAGACACGGTCTGACTTTCCGGTTGTGCGTTCAACCCCCATACAAATCCGCACAATAAGGTACATATCAATATTCTTAATTTCATATTCAAAACTTATAAAACAATAAACATCAAGACGTTATGATTTCTTGACATCGAAAAAAACACATCTGTTATCCTTAATGTAATCAAACAGATTGAAATTTAAGGCCACAAAAATACGAAATTTTTTAACGCGAAGCCCCACTACTTTATTGTGTAGTTATTCCATTTTAGCTCCTTACCCTCTTTGTATAAGGTAGTTATGGATAAAATTCCGTCTTCGTTATAGAGTTGCCAAATTCCTTCCTGCAGACCGATTTCATATTTTCCAGTCAGGCGGACATTGCCATTTTCCCAGTACAACGCATATTTTCCGTCCATGAGATTGTCGGAATATTGGATTTCGGAAGCGATTTTGCCGTCCTCGAACCAGGTCTTCCAGAGCCCTTCACGCAAACCGCCTTCATAACGTCCTGTTTCAACGGATGTTCCGTTCCTGTATAACCAGGTTCCCTCTTCGTATCCGGCGGTGTATTGCCCTTGCGTGAGAGCCACACCTTCCTCATCATATTCAATGTAACGTCCTTCCAATTCTCCGTCCTCGTAGTTGGCCACGGTCATGGTGTCGCCGGTCGGGTAAAACCAAGACCACTCCCCGATTTTCTGTCCTTTGGCATTGTAACTGCCAATGATTTCGATAGTTTTATCCGGAAAATAGAATTCCCATTCTCCAACGGGCTTGGAGTTCTTGTATTTGCCTTTCGAGCGAAGTTCACCAGTAGGGTAGTATTCTTTCCATAGTCCCTGGCGAAGTCCGTTGAGGTCGGTGATGCCCTCGTAGCGAAGCCAGCCGTCCTCATAGAGATATCCGTTGGTGATTTTGCCCGTGGAGTCAAAATCGCGACGCAAACCGTCGGGGCGACCGTTGTAGTAGGTGGCGGCGATAGCGACCTGACCATTTGAATGATAGGTGCGTCGGCGCTCGAGTTCTTTAGTCTCCTTGGCATCTTTCACCAATTGGTCATTTTCGTACTTCTCAACATACAGAAAATCACCGTTCTCATCGTAATATTTGAAAAAACCGTGTTTTTTGTCGTTGAGGTATTGCGCCTCAACCCGTAAATTGCCGTTATTCCAGAAATATTTCCAGCTGCCCTGTTTGAGGCCGAACTTGTCAGTGCGGTTGACAACCTCGCGGCGGCTGCGCACCCCACGGTAATACTTGGTCACGGCCACCACCAATCCCGTATCATTGAACTCCTTGGCCAGTCCGTGCGGCAGACCATTCATGTAGGGAATCGTTTTTTTCCAAACATGATTCAGTCCATACGTGTTCACTTGACCGACGATGGTGTCTTCGTGCCATTGCGTTACGGTATATTCATCTTTCTGATAGACAATCTGTTCGCCTTCTTTTTTGTCTTCTTGGTAATGCACTTTCATCCGAACGGAAGCGTCATCGTTGTAAAACGTCCACAAACTGTCGAGAAGAAAGTTCTTGCGGTTTCCTTCGGAGATGAGAACACCCTTTTCGTTGTAGGATTTCCACCAGCCGTCAGGTTTGCCATTGACCAGCCGGCCCTCACTCGACTTTATTCCGTTAGGATAGTAAAATATCTTGTAATCAGAAAAAAAAGTGGAATCTTGAGCCTGGCAGAATGCCCATCCCCAAAGGAGAAACAGCCCAAAAGTCCACTTTTTCAACATGGCGGGAATCATTATTTCGTGCCCACAAAGCGGACAATGCTCACACGGGTCTGGAGCAGGTCGCTTATCAACGCTACTTCGTAAAACATATCCAGATTCACAGTGCTACCGCTGAAGGTGGCTTCCACTCTCACGTTTTTAATTTGTTCGGTTGCAGCGTTGTAGATGTTGCTTTGGTTGCCGATATACTGCAAAAGCTGGGTTACAAGCTCGGCATTGTTATCATTCGATATGTAAATGTTGGATGATACAGGGTTGATAGGTACTACGCCATAGACCAACAATCCGGAAGTCAGGGGATTGGAAACCAACCGCAATGTGCCGTCTTTGGTTACATTATTCGTGACAAAAGTGAATGTGCCAGAATATTTGCCTGCATAAGGGTTTTGATTTTGGCAGCCCGTCAATGCAAGTACTGCCAACAGAATAATAGGAATAATCTTTCTCATTTTTTTTCGAATTAATTTGAACGGCAAAAATACAAAAATCATCCGAATAAAAGGAGTGTATGTTATTAAAAAAAGTGTATGTTTGCAGTCCGATTTAAATTAAAATGTGTTGTTATGAAGAAAAAGACTTTTATAATCTGTGCTGGCTTGTTTTTAATGGCATTGATTGCCGGTTCGTGCAGTAAGGAATGTGAATGTGTCTTGTATGAGGATGGTGTTGTGACCGGATCCTCTACGGAAAAAGTATGGGGGCAGACATGCGAGGAATTCAGCTCTGCTACCGATACCCCTTACGGCAAAATAGGAATGGATTGTACCAAGAAAAAATGATTTTCCGATTTTTTGGTTTTGTATTAAAAAAAAATGTATTTTTGCAACCTCATTTAAATTAAAAAAACATGAAAAAATTAATGGCAATTGTTGGTGCTACTTTAATGTTAGCCGGTGTTGCAACTTCTTGCAGCAAAACTTGTGAATGTGTGACCACTGTTGGTGGTATTTCGACCACTTCTGAAGTTACGATTAAAAGCGGTAAATGTACTGACATGAACGCTGAAGTCACTAACATGGGTATCACCACCAAAACCGAATGCAAGAAAAAATAATTTTGCATTCAAGAAATTTTTAAGCCCCTCATTCAGGGGCTTTTTTTATTTTTGCCGTGTAAACATTGAATATATGACTATTAACATCATCACTTTAGGTTGTTCCAAGAACATTGTGGATTCGGAAGTTATGGCCGCGCAACTACATCGCAACGGCCATGAACTCTATTACGAAAGCGCGCAGAAGTCTGACATCGTGATCATCAACACATGCAGCTTCATCCACGACGCCCGGGAGGAATCCGTGAACGAAATTCTGCAACAGATTGAGCGCAAGAAACGTCGCCAGATCAAGAAGTTGTACGTGGTGGGATGCCTTGTGCAACGCAATATGGCGGAACTGCAGGAAGCACTGCCCGAGGTGGATGGCTTTTTCACTTTCGCGGAACTTCCAAAATTGTTGGAGTCTCCAGATTTCCAGCTGCTTAACACAGCGGACCGGATGCTCTCGACCCCGCGGCACTACGCTTACCTCAAAATCTCCGAGGGTTGTGACCACCAGTGCTCCTACTGCTCTATCCCGCTCATCCGCGACCGGCAGGTCTCCAAACCGATTCCGCTTCTCGTGGAGGAGGCGCAACGTCTTGCCGACCAAGGGGTTAAGGAGCTGATGCTGATCGCCCAGGACCTCACCTACTACGGCATTGACCGCAGCGGCAAACGCGAACTCGCCGACTTGATGGACAAACTCGCGCAAGTGAAAGGCATCCA
>JAEEGL012738979.1_pt1 | contig 34830 bp, 33 predicted proteins | sample 9134231 | NCBI WGS metagenome assembly JAEEGL01 (sample SAMN16246548, study PRJNA631951) | gut metagenome | biome: gut microbiome; feature: rumen; material: fiber-attached | host: Bos | place: Iran: Karaj | collected 2018-10
TAGTCGTCGATGGCGGTGCCGAGGAAGATGATGCGGTCCATCATCAGGCGGCTGAAGACGTCCATCTGGGCTACGTTGAGCTGGCGTTCCTCAACGATATAAGGGGTCAGCGAGTTATTTATGGCCGACGTGTATTTGGCCATGGTTGTGCTGCTGATGCCACGGTGACGGGTGGCGTATTTCTCAAATTCTGTCATATAATGGGTTGTTATATTGTTTTTCTATTACCATGCGACCCCTACGGGGTCGAGGTCTTGTTATGTTATTCGCGTTTCTATTACCATGAGACCCCTATGGGGTCGGGGTTTATTGTCGGGTTGCTATTATTATGCGCCCCCTTGGGGTCGAGGTCTTGTTATGTTATTCGCGTTTCTATTACCATGAGACCCCTATGGGGTCTGAAATCGATTTGTATTATCGGTGGTCTATTACTATGGGACCCCTACGGGGTCGTGTTTATATTGCTCTTCATTCGTTTGTCTATTTCCATGAGACCCCTATGGGGTCTGAGGTCGGTTTGTATTATTGGAGGTCTATTACTATGGGACCCCTACGGGGTCATGATTATATTGCCGTTTCTTTACTTATCAATTACAATGGGGCCCATTGGAGTCATCCCGTGGCAGACCCCGTTAGGGGTCTTATATTAATAGCGCCCTATATCCATATAATTTCCTTTACAACCCCATCGGGGTTGCATCCTCATCCCTCACCTCCTTGAATATGTACCGTTCATCGTAATCTATATCAAATATCCTCAAAAAATCAATATACTCTTCCCGGAATGTCTTTCCTATATGATGCTGCTTCTGGCTGTTAATATAATTCACCACATTGTCAACCTGCGATTTTCCATAGGAGAAGGCCCCGAAGCCCTCCTGCCAGCTAAAGTTGCCGTCAACAAGATGACGCTCCTTGATCCACATCGCAGAGGCACGTTTAACATCCCTGACCATGTCCGAAACAGACTGTGTGGGAGCCATGCTGACCAAGATATGTATGTGGTCTCTCATTCCTCCTATGGCATAAAGTCTATGGCCAAGCCCCTGTACCACACCTGTGATGTAACGGTAAAGTTCCGGACGCCAGGAGTCGGCCAGGAAGCAGCCCCGGTGTTTGACGGCGAAGACGGCATGAATGTATATTTGACAATAGGTGTTGGCCATTTTTATGGGACCCCTATGGGGTCGGGGTTTATTGTCGAGTTGCTATTATTATGCGACCCTTACGGGGTCGTATTTGTATTGCTCTTCCTTCGTTTGTCTATGGGACCCCTACGGGGTCTGAGGTCGGTTTGTATTATCGGTTTCCTATTATCATGCGACCCCTACGGGGTCGGCTTATTGTTCTGTTGTTGGATATCCATTAATATCGTCCATTATGGAGTCTTCTTCCATTTTTCAAAGAGCTCGGGGCGGCGCTCCTTGGTGCGCTGTATGGCCTGCTCCATGCGCCACTGCTCTATCTTGGCGTGGTTGCCGCTGAGGAGCACATCGGGCACCTTCCACCCGCGGAACTCCGGCGGACGTGTATATTCCGGCGGGGCCACAAGTCCGTCCTGGAACGAGTCGCCCAAAGCCGACTGTTCGTCACCTATCACACCCGGCACCAGCCGTATCACAGCGTCGCAGATAACCGCCGTGGCCAGCTCGCCACCCGTCAGCACATAGTCGCCTATGCTTATCTCGCGGGTGATGAAATGCTCTCTCACCCGCTCGTCCACCCCCTTGTAGTGCCCACAAAGGACCATCAAATTCTGTGCCAGCGAAAGCTGGTTGGCCATCGGCTGGCTGAGCATCTCGCCGTCGGGAGCGGTATAGATGATATCGTCGTAGGCACGTTCTTTCTGCAGGCCTTCGATGCAATTGACCAGCGGTTCCACCGCCATCACCATGCCGGCGGCGCCGCCGTAGGGGTAGTCGTCGACAGAGCCATACTTGGTGAGCGAATAGTCGTGCAAGTCGTGGAACACAACCTCCACAAGGCCCTTCTTCTGGGCCCTCTTGAGGATGCTCTCCTCAAAGAACATGGTCATCATGTTCGGAAAGAGGGTGAGGATATCTATTCTCATTGCAGTTTGAGTTTCTGACCCACACGCAGTTTGCTGTTCTCTCTGATACCGTTGAGCTGGCAGAGCCGCTTCACAGTGGTGCCGTTGCGCTTGGCGATGCTGTAGAGGGTGTCGCCGCTGCGCACGGTATATGTCGCCGCGCCAGTGCCGCTGCCGCCAGACTTGGCCTGGCCACCCGAAGACTTGGCCGACGAACCCGACTGGGCGCTGCCGCTCACCTTGAGCCTGTCGCCCGGGTGCAGCACCTTGTTCTGGCTGATGCCGTTGAGCTGGCAGAGGCGCTTCACCGTAGTACCGTTGCGGCGGGCTATCTTCTCCAAAGTGTCGCCCTGACGCACACGGTACCACCCGCTCGACGAACCGCCGCCACCCTTCGCGGTGCCACCCTTGGCCACCTTGCGGAACGACGAGGTGGTCAGCTCGAGGCGGTCGTTGATAAGCTTATGCGTGGCGCAATCCATCACATTCTCCGGATTGATGGCGTTGCCCATATAGCGAATCTCGAAATGCAGGTGGCTGCCAAACGAGCGGCCGGTATTGCCGCAGAGTCCTATGGTCTCGCCGGCTTTCACCTGCTGCCCCACCGAGACCATGCGCTTCGACATGTGTGCATAGTAGGTCTCCAGGCCGTTGGAATGGTGTATAATCACAAGGTTGCCATAGCTGCGGTTGAACTTGGAGATGCGCACCACCCCGTCGAAGGCTGCATATATCGGCTCGCCCGTGGGCTGCGCCAGGTCGAGGCCGTAGTGGAAACGGCGGCGGCGCGGACCGAAATGGCTCGACGGGCGAGACGTGACAGGAGTGGGCCATGAGAAAGTGCCCAAATCGATACCGATAGGCTCTGTAATGGTGCTAACATCAAACTTGGGCAGGTGTATCACCGCCGTGTCAAAACCCTCGAACAGTATTTCATCCTCGCTCTCGGCGCCCTCGTCGTCGAGATAGAAAATCGGCGGCACCTCTATCTCTTCAGGATCCTCGTCGACCGGACTGTTCATGATAAACGGGGCCTGATAGAGGTAGTTCTCCGTCTCCTTGTCGTCCTTGCGGTCTATCACCACACCTTCGAACTCCTCCTCGTCATATATGACATCAAGGTTGTTGACCTTAATCTCGGAGTGGTTGCCCGACCGTTTGGGATCGTTGCCCTGGGCCATACACACCGCAGGCAGGGCGGAAATAAAACAGCAGATAACAATAATACGCGCTATATATTTCATTTATTGGCTCTCTTTGTGATGAGGTATATACAGAAAGCGGAAAGTGGCGATACTCATTGCTTTGCTCTGTTCCACTTTCCACCGACTTGTCTGTGTGGAGTATACGGGAGTCGAACCCGTTACCTGTAGATTGCGAACCTACCGCTCTACCAAATGAGCTAATACCCCAATAGAAACGAACTGCAAAGATATACATTTTTTCCCAACTGGACAAATCTTTTTTCGCCGCAACCAGCTCCGTAGGGCCGACAACTCTATAAATAAACACTTTATATTGCCAACGATTATCTGTCGCAACCGCCAAGGAAAGCCCTTGCAACCCGCTTTTGCAAAAGGACTTTTCCAAGTTTTTACCCTGCACAGCCCTTCGGGGATGGAGACCGACACCGCCGCAATCACACCACCGCGACACTGCGAACCAATGCCAACACCGTACCAACACCGTCGCCGGTCGATGTTGGTACGGTGTTGGTACGGCTTTGATACGGCCTTGGTATGCCGATGGTCTCCGGGGTACCTGGTTCCCAGAGTGTTGCAAACACCGCCTGCAAGCCTTTTGTTAAAAAGCCATAATACCCACAACCAAGACAAAACCAGACAATTACCCAGATAGGATTGTTAAATTTGCGTTAAAAAAAACGGTTTTTCGAATTTGGCCTTATTTTATATAAATAAAGCACTCCCCATAACTCCCCATTGCAAACAAAAAAAGAGGGTCTGTTTTCAAGACCCTCTTGGTGGAGTATATCGGAGTCGAACCGATGACCTCTTGCATGCCATGCAAGCGCTCTAGCCTACTGAGCTAATACCCCGTTTTGCCATGCTTTCCCTCTCGAAAGCGGGTGCAAAAGTACAACCATTTTCTGACATGGCAAAATATTTTTTCATTCCAACTCAGAATACACCACTAAACATACAGTAATACAGTATTTTGCATATATAAAATTTTTATCATGCAATATATGGGCCGGCATCATAAAACAGTAAAAGGCAAGACGTTTTATCAGTAAAAAAGAGAAAATGGAACCATCATCTCCAAACAGACCCAAGAGACCGGTCACAGCGAGAACAGAGCGGTGGCATTGGCGGTAGTCTGGTCGGCCACCTGCTCCACACTGACACCCTTTATCTCGGCCACCTTCTGGGCTATAATCGGTATATAGGCACTCTCGTTGCGCTGGCCGCGGTGGGGCACCGGGCTGAGATATGGCGCATCGGTCTCGAGCAAAAGTCGCTCTATCGGCATGGCCTTGACCACCTCTGCCATTGTGGCATTCTTGAAAGTCACCACACCGCCTATGCCCAGGCAGAAGCCCATCTCCACGGCACGGTGGGCTTCCTGCACACTTCCGCCGAAGCAATGCATCACACCACGATAGGAACTCCGGTTGAGGTCGCGCAAAAGGCCGAACACCTCGTTGTGGGCCTTGCGGATATGCAGGGCCACCGGCAGGCCGAACTCGTCGGCCCATTGCATCTGTCGCCGCAGCACCTCGCGCTGCTCAGCCTCGTAGGTGCGGTCCCAATAGAGATCCATCCCTATTTCGCCAATGGCCACAAAAGGAGCAGAACCGTCTCTGCGCGATGTGTCGAGTCGGCGACGTACATGCAACAGCTCCTCCTCGAAATCTTCTTTCACAGAGGTGGGATGCAACCCAACCATGCGTCGAAAATGGGTGGGATACCGGTTATAGAGGTTGTCCAACCTCTCAGTGCTGCTACGGTCGATATCGGGCAACAGCATGGTGGTCACCCCTGCCTCCACGGCACGCATCACAGCCTCGTCACGGTCTGAGTCGAAGGCCTCGTCATAAAGGTGGCAATGGGTGTCGACAAAAGTCATGATTCAAGTGTTGCGGACAATCAGGTCGGTCATTGTGTCATATAGTTTCAGCAACTCAGGATGACCTTCCAACAGCTGGCGGTGGGCTTTAATGGTACGGTCGTCGCGGCGAGAGGCGGGTCCAGTCTGCTGTGCCCACAGGTCGCCGAAGTCCCACTTGCGCAGGGTTTGCTCCGCCAGCGGGCGGAGCATGGCAAAATCCAGGCCCTCATCCTCAAGGTAACGCTGCGCCGAAGCATTGATGGCATTGACAAAATTACTCACCATCACGGCTGCGACATGGGCCTTGCGGCGCTGCTCGAACCCGAGACGGTGGATATTGCCACTCACCGTTGAGAAAAGAGCCTCCACCTCATCCTCCACGTCAGGGGTGCTACACTCTATGCATAGCGGCAAGCGGCTGTAGTCCATGGCTATGTCTCGTATAAAAGTCTGGGGCGACCATACAACACCGCAGCGCATGCTCACCTCTTTGAGCACCGACAAAGGAGTGCTGCCAGAGGTGTGAAGCACCACACGTCCGTGCAGTCGCAGGTCGAGAGCAAGGTCGTAAAGAGAGTCATCGTTGACGGCGATGATATAGAAGTCCGACTCCGAGTCCAGCTTTGGCCAGTCGGCTATCGGTTCTGCGCCCACACGACGTGCGAGCATCTGTGCATGTTCAAATGAGCGGGAGAGGACCTGACGGATAGTGTGTCCCGCAGAGTGCAGGGCCAAAGCCATGTGGGTAGCCACATTGCCCGACCCCACTATACTAATATTCGTCTTCTTCAAAGAAAAAGTCCTCCTTGGTAGGATAGTCGGGCCATATATCTTCTATACTCTCGTATTGATCACCCTCGTCCTCTATTTCCTGCAGGTTCTCCACAACCTCCATCGGAGCACCGGTACGTTGCGCATAATCAATAAGTTCTTCCTTAGTTGCAGGCCAGGGGGCATCCTCCAGTTTTGATGCTAATTCTAATGTCCAATACATACTCTGTTCCTCAAAAATTTTTGCAAAAGTACACCTTTTTCCAATACCAGCAAATATTTTTTTTAATCAACTGATATACAAATCTTCTTTCTTGCCATCCATAAGAACGGCACGTCGAGCGAGTACAAACAGGAAGTCCGATAGACGGTTCAGGTAGCGCAGCAGAACATCATCGACATGGCTCTCGCGTGATAGCGTCACCACACAACGCTCTGCACGGCGACACACCGTGCGGCACACATGACACTGGGCCCCGGTGACATTGCCGCCGGCGATGACAAAATTCTGCAATTTGGGCAACAGGTCGCTGATTGTGTCGATTTGGCGTTCAAGCATCTCTACCTCCTCCTCGTCCAACTGAGGTAGCCGACGGTATATTTCCCCGTCCTCGGTGGCCAGCAGGGTTTGGATGGTGAACAGATTGTTCTGCACAACTTTCAACTCGTCATAATAACCGCTCCCCATAGGTCTGATCATCTCGGCCAGCAAGCCTATATGGGCATTGAGTTCGTCGACAGTGCCATAGGCTTCCACCCGCACATCGTCCTTACTCACACGGCTGCCGCCCACCAACGATGTGGTGCCTTTATCTCCGGTCTTTGTGTAAATCATATCTTTTCAACACTTTTCACTTCGGGAATCACTCTCTTCAAGGCGCTTTCTATCCCCTGCTTCAGAGTCGCCATGGCATGCGGACAACTGCCGCAATGGCCTTTGAGGCGCACTATAACAACGCCCTCGGCTGTCATGTCGACATACTCCACATCGCCTCCATCCTGCTGAAGGTAGGGGCGTATCTGCTCCAAGGCATTCTTCACTTTTTGCTCCACGACGGGTTTTTCCTGATCGGTCATTGGTCTTATCTGGTTTTTAGTTTACAAATCTCTGCAATGGTATTTTTAGCCAGTTGGTCGAATGCGTCGCGGACGGGGTCGCTGGTGCACTCGGGGTTAAAGAGCGCCACAGGTTTGCCCGCGTCTCCACTTTCGGCAATGCTCTGCACCAAGGGTATCTCGCCCAGCAGCGGTATCTGCATCTCCTCGGCCAGACGGCGGCAACCGCCTTTACCGAAGATATAGTATTTGTTCTGCGGCAACTCGGCGGGGGTAAAATAGGCCATATTCTCCACAAAGCCAAGCACCGGGATATTCACCGCCTCGTTGCGGAAGAGTTCCACTCCACGCACCACGTCGGCAAGAGCCACCTGTTGCGGAGTGCTCACTATGATGGCACCCGTCACGGGCATCGTCTGGGCCAGGGTGAGCTGTATATCGCCTGTTCCCGGAGGCATGTCTACCACCAGGTAGTCTATCTCGTCCCACCAAGTCTCGCCGACTATCTGCTTCAAGGCACCGCTGGCCATGGGTCCACGCCACGCAAGAGCCTTGTCGGCATCGACGAAAAAGCCTACACTCATCAGCTTGATACCATATCTCTCAATGGGGAGCATATAAGTCTTGTCGCCCACCTTGTGGCCATATACCTCCTCGCTATCCTTGTCGACACCCAACATAATGGGTATCGACGGACCATAAATATCGGCATCCACCAAGCCGACCTTGGCACCCGTCTTGGCCAACGAAACTGCCAAGTTGACTGCCACGGTGCTCTTGCCGACTCCACCCTTGCCCGATGCCACCACTATGGTGTTGTGTATATGCTTGAAGGTCTCCTTGAACTCCTCTTTGGGGTCGGGCTGGGGTTTGGAGGTAAGGTTTATCTCAACTTCTGCCTCACGGTCCACCAGTTCATGAATGGCGGCTATACAGTCGTCACTCATCTTCTTTTTCATAGGACAGGCGGGAGTGGTGAGCACCAAATCGAAACTCACCTTCTTGCCTTCCACCTTTATATTCTCTATCATGCCCAGTTCGGTCAGGCTGCGACCGAGATCCGGGTCGTTCACATGGCCCAAGGCCATTTCAATCTGTGTTGTCGTTATCATTTTTTATCAAACATTTCCATCAAAAACTGTTCCAACGCTGCTCCACGCAAATTCCGTGCCAAAACCTTGCCGTCGGGGTCGACGAGCACAGTGGCCGGTATCGAAGACACTCCGTAGAGCTTGGCAGCGGCGTTGCTCCAGCCACGCAGGTCGCTGACATGGTTGGGCCATATCAGCTGGTCGGAAGCGATAGTGTTGACCCAGGCATCGCGATTGTTGTCGAGCGACACACTGAATATCTCGAAGCCACGGTCGCGATACTTCTTATAGATACGCACCACGTTGGGGTTCTCCATGCGGCAAGGTCGGCACCACGATGCCCAAAAGTCAATCAACACCACTTTGCCGCGCAGGTCGCTGAGGCGTAGTTCCTTGCCGTCGACGCCGGCCATCACTATATCCGGAGCATCCATGCCCACCACCACGCTGTTGCGCAGCTTGTGGTCTATCTGACGAACAAAGAGATTGTCGGGATAGTCGGTTATAAGGCTGTCGCGTATCTGCTTATAGAGCGTGGCATATTGGTCAAAGGCACTCTCGAAATAGGTCACCATAAAGGCACTCATCAGCACCGAGGCGTTGTCGCTGAGCAACTGTTGCATGAGGTTGGGCATATTCATACGCTCCTCGGGATGCTCGGTGGCATGCACCATCATATTGTTGAACTCCTTGTATACAGCCATGTTCTCCGAACCTTTTGTAGAGACAATGCTCAAAGCATTGCTCACGGGATGATACTCGAGGTTGAGCGTCATCTTTTCTTTCGGCATAAGCATGACGTGCACCATAGGACTTTGGTTGATTGTGAGGCTTAAAGCCATGAAAAACGGATCCACAATCTTGCGCTCCAGTTTGAAACGCCCCTTTGCGTCGAGAGACAAAGTATCCACCGGCACCAGCTTGCCGCTCTGTTCCTCGGCCACAACAATGCGCACTCCGTCGGCCACACCGGTCAACGTGCCGCTTATCGTACTTTTTTGTGCTGTCAGGGCCATCATGGGCAGCACCGCCAGCATAGTCATTATGATTTTCTTCATATTGTTTTGATATATTTCCTTTTTATTTGCCTCGCAGCTGACGCAGGTCGTCGTCCTCGTCGAGGAGTATTCTATAGAAGGCACCGTCTCCATAAAGACTCATGCCTATATATGCTTTTATTCTGTTCTTTATAAGCCGGCTTTGCCTCATCAGGCTGCCGCCGTCGCGCTTCACACCGGCCTTCTCGGCACGTTGGACAACATCTTCCACAACCCTGCCTGGCACCTCGAACGAGCGGTAGAACGCATCGGCATCGGCATATCGCCGCAGCAGTTCCTCGACATTCCCTCGCACATACTCGAACGCCACACGGTTCATCAGACCCGTGTTCTGCAACTGGTTGTAATAGATGAAAGACGAATCCTTGCGGTAGGGCAGCACACGGTCCGGTATGATGCCACCGCCGCCATACACCGTGCGGCCGCCGACAGTATAGTAGGGGGTCGAGTCGTTCACTGTAGTCACCACGCTGTCGGCATAGGTCTCCTCCACCAGCTGCTCGAAATAACTGCGGTAATACTCCTCGGTGCCTGCGTCGTAGGGGCGCTGTATGCAGCGTCCCGAGGGGGTGTAGTATCGCGCCGTGGTGAGCAGCACCGACGAACCGTCTTTCAACTTGAAGTCGCTTTGCACCAATCCCTTGCCGAAAGAACGCCGCCCCACAATAGTGGCCCGGTCGTTGTCCTGCAGGGCACCGCTCACCACCTCGCTGGCCGACGCCGACGTCTCGTCTATCAACACCGTCACCCGTCCCTTGGTGTAGGCTCCGCCGAAGGTGGCACGCACGTCGCGTCGGTGCGAGTGCTCGCCCTTGGAATACAATATCAGACTGCCTGCCGGCAGCATATCGCCCGCTATACCGACTGCGTCGGCCAACGAGCCGCCCCCATTGCCACGCAAGTCGAAGATGAGATGGCGCATGCCACGGCCCTTCAGCTTCACAAGGGCAGTATGGAACTCCTCGTAACTGGTAGTGGCAAACGAGGTGAGAAGAATATAACCCGTAGTGTCGTCGAGCATACCGCTGTATGGCACCGTCTTTCGGTCTACCACACCGCGACGTATAGTCTGCTCAAACTCCTTGCCGTGGCGCTCGAGTCCAAGCGCCACCTGGGAATTGCGAGGCCCACGCAGACGCGCCACCACACTGTCGGAAGGCATACCCACACCACTCACCGTCTCGCCGTCGACAGTCACTATCATATCGCCCGGCAACAGCCCCGACCCATCGCTTGGGCCACCGGCAATCACCTGTCCCACATAGGTCGTATCGCCCTCACGGTGCAACACAATGCCCACTCCCTCGAACGTGCCGCGCATAAACTCAGTGCTCTGCTCCGTCTCCCGCACCGAAAGGTAGGTACTGTGGGGGTCGAGTTCGGAAAGCATCACCCCCACCAGGCTCTCGCTCAACGAATCCACATTCACGGGGTCCACATACTGGCTTTGGACCAGACCGAGCACCTCGTCCATCTTGTGGTAAAGCTGGGAAGAGGAGCGCGAGTGGTTACTGGCAAACATCACACCGATAAGCACCCCCAGCACCATTGCCACGAGCACCAGTATGAAGTTGCCTTTCTGCGATGATTTGTCCGAACTCATAACCTTTATAACGACGACATTGTTTTATTATTTTGTCACTGCAAAAAAAAGATGCGACATGACACCCGTCTGACTCCCACCTGACTCCGTATTCGCTCCGACTGTTGTCCGCTTGTTGTCCGCTTGCGACAAGCGGACAACAAGCGGACAACTGCAGGCGCAGACACCTTGCCACAACGCCTGCAAAGCGCCCTGCCGGCCGTGGCACATGCTGTTTCCATCTCATGTACAGACAAAAAAAGCAGGCGCCCCGCAATGTTCTTGCGGGGCGCCTGGAGAAATGGTGTATCAGGACTGTCAGTTCTTGACAATCTTGCTGGTATGGACGCCGTCGGCAGCCACTACGCGGACAATATACATTCCCGCGCTGAGCGACTCCACATCAACAACACCGGCAGCGGCGGCGGTGGCAACGGTGCGACCGTTGAGGTCGATCACACGCACCTCGCTGATACCCTCACCCTCGACATTGAGTTTGTCAACGACAGGGTTGGGATAGACAGCAACGCTGGCAGAGGCTGCGGGGTCGATGCCGACAGTCTCGGTGCTGATCATAATGTCGTCTATGAGGAGGTTGTACATATCGGTGCAGTCATGATGACGGAAGGCGATATATATTGTCTGACCTGAAAAATCACCGAGATTGACATTGTGGCCAAACCACTCGTTGGTGGTAACCTCGGTGAAGTAAGCGGTGGTGAAGTCGGCAACAGTATTGCCGGTGGTGGAGACATAGACCGAATAGTTTTCGGCAGAGTAACTGGCGTCAAGGCCCTTGGCATACCAGCTGAGGTAATAGGTACCTGCAGCGGGCAGACTGACGGCGGGCATAATCATCCAGTTGTCGGGGGTGCGAGCACCAAGACCATTGATATAGGAGGCGGAAGAGGCAAGGCCTTGCGAGCCATTGTGGCCGCAGGCTTCTTCTTCATCGCGCAGGAAATCGGTATCCCAGCCATATCCATCGCCGTCGGCATCGACGAAGTGCCAGCAGCCAAATGTGCCTGCAGTCTCGAAGTCCTGAATGTAGGGGAACTCGGTGATAGCATCGCAGGAGAAGACATTGACCATGAGGGTGGCGGTGTTGCTGCCGGCCGTGTTGGTGGCAGTGACAGCCACAGTGTGTTCACCAGCCGCGTTGAAGGTGTAGTTCAAGACGTTGCCTTCGGCGGTGACAGCAGTGCCGTCGACAGTCCATTCAAAGGAATCGGCATTGGCGCTGACAGCGGTGAATGAAACCTCGTAGTCCAACTCGGCTTCAGTCGGACCCTGAAGGGTAACAATGGCGGGGCTGAGGGCACGCACCTGTATTTCATCGAGGACAAGAGCATATCCGCCCACACTGTTGAAGTGGCGGAAAGCAATACGGAAGTCGCCGCTGACGGTGGCGGGGATGGCAGCCACGCGGTCTGCGAAATCTGTCAGGCCCGTAAGGCTCTCCTCAAAGAGAAGTTCGCTTTGGCCGTCAGGATAGATGATGTAGAGACCATAGTGGTCGCCACTGTAGTTGGGGTCAACCGGAGAGACCTTCCAGGCCACTTCGTAGGCACCCTCTGTAGGCATCGTGAATATGGGGCTGGTGAGCCAGTTGTCAACAGGCACATCCATCATAAAGATACCAAGAACGCTTTCGGCCGACATAGAGACAACCTGTCCGACAGGCTCATCCATCATCTCGGATGAAAGGAACCAACCCATATCCTCGGTCGAGTCGCTGCGGCTGATCCAGCAGCCCAGGGTGGCGCTGAAGTCAGGAGCATAGGGGAAGGAAATATTGTTGCAATCGATTACGTCAACAACAATGCTGTCATACACAATACCGTTGGCATTGGCGGCAGCCACCTTTACGGTATGGTTGCCACCGGTAGCGAAGACGGTGACAAGGGTATCGCCGGTCTCGCCAACCTGTTCCACATCATCGATATACCAGGCAATACTCTCGGCAAAGTTGTGAGTGGCAGTGTAGACGGCTTCGTTGCCAGAACCCATGGCGGCGGGACCGGCAATGTGGACACCGGGGAGGAACACCTCGTCGATGGTGAGGCTGTCGATAAAGAGATAGTACTTATAGTCACCATAGTAGTTGATGGCCACGTGCTTGGTGCCGGCGGGGAGGATGCCTACAAACTCGGTCCACACGGTAGGCACAGTGGGATAGTCGGCCAACACGGTGGTGAAAGCAGCGGTGTCGGCAGTAGTGGTGGACACCTTCACGCGGAAGGCGTCGCCGGCGTTATAGCCGCGATACCAGAAATGGAGAGCATAGTTGCCTTCTTCGGGCAGTTCTATTTCAGGGCTGATGAGGAACTGGTTGTAGTCTTCGGCTTCGCTATAGCTGCTCATCACGAAGACTCTGGAGCCCTGGAAGGCTTGGCTGTACTCCATGATGCCGATACGGTCGTTGTTGGCATCGTCTGCCACTTCCACACTCCAGCAGGGGTTATATTGCTCGAAATTCTCCACATAAGGGAACTCGCTGATAGCTTCACTGCAATCATACACAACAACATCCAACGAATCCTCGGCAGAGCCAAGATCGTTTGAGGCGGTGACACCGATTGTGTGATTGCCGGCAGCGGTAAAGGTGTAGGTAAGAGTGTTGCCTTCTTCCTCTACGCTCTCGCCATCGACCGTCCATTCAAATGTCTCGGCCATGGCGCTATAGGCAGTAAAAGTAGCCTCCTCGCCGAGAACAATGGAAACATCGCCACTGAGGTCCACTGTGGGAGGCAGGGGGGTGTATGTGTCGCTGATAGCCTGAATCATCCAGGTGTAGTCGAGATTATAATTCGTACAAAGGTTCCACTCGGTGTTGTCGAGCGACAGCCACTTGCCATCGTCATACTGGTTTCCAATAACGGCAGTGGCAGGGTAATTGACATCGCTGTTCACAAAGACAACCCAGAGGTTTTGGGTGGCATCGAGGGCCAGTGGGGTAGTGAGATGGAATGTCATCCATGTCATCTCATCGTCCGTGGTGGCGGTGACGGTCTGGGTGTAAAGCGCTGCACCAGGCACATCGGCACCGAAACTGACATTGAGGGTGTAGGTGCCGGCACTGGCTACGAAGAGGCGCACATCGGTGAGATTGTTACGGCCTGCGAGGAGGCTGGCATCAATACGGATACCCCAGTAGACTGGAGTCGTTACATCATTGACACCAATGCCAGTGTACATCTCCTCGTTAAAGCAGTACGACATTGTGTCGGCCCATACAGGGTCATTGGCGTCCTTGGTAGCACGCTGGTGCATGCGCAGGGGGTCTGCCTTTTGCATCTTGGCAGTGCTGAAGGGTGAGTTGCTCTGCATACGTCGCACTCCGTTCGACTGTGCGACGGCAGCTGCAAACATCAACACAGCAGCAAATAGCGTAATCGCTCTTTTCATAGTTTTACTACCCTGTTATATGCCATCGGGTTCTTCGGCTTTTTGATAGTTATATAGTTATTCGGTTGATATATAATACATTATTTAAACACAAGTTACTTAACTTGCATTGCAAAGATACGAAAATTATTTCATACCGGCCATCTATTCTCGTCATTCTTACTGGCAGCAGCTGTTGTGACAGCAAACAAGCCACTGAAACTTTTTTACTGCCTGCCATACAATATTGCATGTATGGTTGCGTTATAGAATTGATAAACAAAGAAAGAACGACCAACTATGAAGAAAGCATACGTATTCCCCGGACAGGGAGCCCAGTTTGTGGGCATGGGCAAAGAACTCTACGACAACAACGCCGAGTGCCGCGCCATGTTTGAAAAAGCCAATGAGATTATTGGCTTCCGCATCACCGACCTCATGTTTGCCGGCACACCGGAAGACCTGAAGCAGACCCGCGTCACCCAGCCCGCCATATTCCTGCACAGCGTGATACTGGCCCGCTACATGGGCAGTGCCTTCCAGCCCGACATGGTGGGTGGCCACTCGCTGGGCGAGTTCTCGGCCCTCGTCGCCGCCGGCGCCATGAGTTTCGAAGACGGCCTGCGCCTCGTCATAGCACGTGCCAACGCCATGCAGAAATGCTGCGAGAAGACCCCCTCCACAATGGCCGCCGTGCTCAAACTCGACGACAAGACGGTAGAAGACATCTGCGCCTCCATCGACGGCGAAGTGGTGGTGCCGGCCAACTACAACTGCCCCGGCCAGCTGGTCATCAGCGGCACCAACGAAGGTGTGGCCCGCGCCTGCGAAAAGGTGAAAGAGGTAAAAGGCAAAGCCCTGCCGCTGCCAGTGGGCGGAGCCTTCCACAGCCCCCTCATGGAGCCTGCCCGCGTGGAACTGGCCGAAGCCATCGAAAAGACCACCTTCAGCCGCCCCGTCTGCCCCTGCTACCAGAATGTCTGTGCCATGCCCGTCAGCGATCCCGCCGAGATAAAGCAGAACCTGCTCATGCAGCTCACCTCGCCGGTGCGATGGACCGCCACCGTCCAGAATATGCTCAAGGACGGGGCCACAGAGTTTATCGAAGTGGGTCCCGGCACCGCCCTGCAGGGCATGATCAAGCGCGTCGACCCCGAGGCCAACGCCCACTCGGCCGAATAAACCCAGTAAAACCACATCATCTTCAGAAATTATGTCTAAAGACACAGTGTGTAGCGGCATCCGCCCCACCGGCAACCTGCACCTCGGCAACTATTTTGGCGCCCTGCGCAACTTTGTGCGCATGCAGGACGAATACGACTGCTACTTTTTTGTGGCCGACTATCACTCGTTGACCACCCACCCCACCCCCGGCAGCATCTACAACGACGCCCGCGCCATCCTGGTGCAGTATCTCGCCGCCGGCCTCGACCCCGAGAAAGCCACCATCTACTTCCAGAGCGACCTGCCCGAGACTGTCGAGCTCTACCTCTTCTTCAACATGAACGCCTACCTCGGCGAGCTGGAACGCGTCACCTCCTTCAAAGACAAGGTGCGTCAAAACCCCAACAACGTCAATGCAGGCCTGCTCACCTACCCCACCCTCATGGCGGCTGACATACTCATCCACAAGGCCAACCGCGTACCCGTGGGCAAAGACCAGGAGCAGCACCTCGAGATGACCCGCACCTTCGCACAGCGTTTCAACAACATGTACGGCGCCGAAGTGTTCCCCCTGCCCCAGGCCATCGGCAGCAGCACCGGCTTGGTGAAGATACCCGCCCTCAACGGCAGCGGTAAGATGGGCAAGAGCGAAGGCGAAGCAAGTACCATCTTCCTCACCGACGAACCGTCGGTAATCCGCAAGAAGATAATGAAGGCCAAGAGCGACAGCGGCCCCACCGAGATGAACCAGCAGAAACCCGAAGAGATAGAAAACCTATTCGCCCTGCTGCGCGCCGTCTCCACACCCGACACGGTCGAATATTTCGACGACCTCTACAACCGGTGCCAGATACGCTACGGCGACCTCAAGAAGCAGCTGGCCGAAGACATGGTGAACTTTGTGGAGCCCCTGCGCCAGCGCATATTGGAGATAGGGGCCGACGAGGAGCGCCTGCGCCGCATCATCGACCTCGGCAAGGAGAAAGCCCGTGCCAGCGCCCAAGCCACCCTCGGCGAGGTGCGCCACGTGATAGGCTACCGCAACTGAACAATCATCAACGATACATACAGAGAGAGGGCCGTCCTGTTGGACGGCCCTCTCTCTTTTTTTGTAGAGTTATATTGCTTATTCAGCAACAACGGTCTCAACGGCCTCCTCGACAACCTCCTCGACGGCGTTCTCGACGGTGGTAGAGTCGCAAACAGCCTCCTCGACAGCCTCCATAGCGGGCTCCTCGGCGACGGGCTCCTCAACGGTCTTGTTGTTGTTGCAAGCGGCAAAGCCAAACATACCGGCAATTGCGAAAGCAAATAATACTTTTTTCATTGTTTTGGATTTTAATTGATTAAACTATTTTCTTTAACATTTCAGGGTGCAAAAGTACAACAATCCTGCAACATAGCATCCAAATTATTTCTAAATAATTCATAAAACCACGGCAACATCCTGATACTCAATGGTAATTACATAAAAGAAAAACCAGAAGAAAGTCCCCGTACAGGGTTGCTTTTTTCCGGTCTATAGGTGCTAAACAAGTCTTTTTCAGGGCAGCGGCACAAGGTTGCTGAAGCCCATGAAAGCCATGGCGAGGATGCCTGCGGTAACCAGTGCGATAGGCACACCTTTCATGCCCTTGGGGGTACCGGTGAGGTCAAGCTGCTCGCGGATGCCGGCGAAGATAACCAGTGCCAGGGTGAAGCCCACGGCGATGGAGGCCGAGTAGACAACACTCTGCAGGAAATCCATATTCTTCTGTATGACCAGGATGGCCACACCCAGCACAGCGCAGTTGGTAGTGATAAGGGGCAGGAAGACACCCAGGGCCTGATAGAGGGCCGGGGCAATCTTCTTGAGCACTATCTCGACCATCTGCACCAAGGCGGCGATGACGAGGATATAGGCTATAGTCTGCAGATACTCAAGATGCAGCGGCACCAGCACATAGGTCATGATAAGCCATGTCACCATGGTGGCCAGCAGCATCACGAAGAGCACTGCGCCACCCATGCCAAGCGACGACTTGACGTCCTTGCTCACCCCGAGGAAGGGGCATATTCCGAGGAACTGGGCCAGCACCACATTGTTGACGAATATGGCGCCGATGATTAACGCAAATATAGATACGCTCATCTCTCTGTGTTTTTTGCTTTAGGATTGGATTTGCAAAAGTACGCACTTTTTCCGACATGGCAAAATATTTTTTTCGTACAAGGCACAATAAAGGGGCCGACATACGTGTTATAGTCTACAATACAACACGATAAGAGTATGGACAGAAGAATGGCAACCGGACACCTGGCCAGCGCCGCGGCCTATGTGATTTTCGGCATCAATGTGGTGGTCTGCCGCGACATCGCCACCGATGGCGGCATCGCCCCGATAGTGCTCTTCGCCATGCGGTCGCTGGTGGCGGGCCTGCTGTTCTGGGTTCTCTCGCTGGCACTGCCGCGCGAGAAGGTGCCTCCGCGCGACCTGCTGCTGCTCTGCGGCGCCGGCGTCCTCGGCCTCTTCCTGCCACAACTCACCTTCCTCCACGCCATTGCCCACACCACCCCCGTGGACCTCTCGGTGATGAGCACCACCACACCCATCTTCACCATGTTTGTTGCCGCCATCTTTCTCAAAGAGCCCATCACCTGGAAGAAGGCCCTCGGCGTGGCGCTGAGCTTCGGCGGCATACTCTGGCTCATCCTCCAGAGCACCTTCAGCACCGACGGCCCGTCGCAGACCGAACCCATCGGCATAGCCTACTGCTTCGCCAACTATATCGTCTTCGCCCTCTACCTTGGCACCTGCCGCAACCTCATAGCGCGCTACTCGGTGGTGACGAGCATGAAATGGATGTTCCTCGCCTCGTTTGTCATCTCCATCCCCTTCACCCTACCCCACCTCGGCGGCACCGACTTCGGCGCCGTGCCCGGCAAGGTGTGGTGGGAGATAGGCTACATGATCTTCTTCTCCACCTTCCTGGCCTACTATCTCATACCCGTGGGACAGCAGCGCATACGCCCCACCCTGGTGAGCATGTATGGCTACCTGCAGCCCATCATAGCCATCGCCGTGGCCATCTGGACCGGCATGGACCGCCTCACCTTCACCAAGCTCGTCGCCGCCCTGCTGGTCTTCACCGGAGTGTGGGTGGTCAACCAGAGCCGCGCCGCCACCCCGCCACCCACGGGCCGGCACACAGACTGACGCCACGCCGCTCCACACGCAAGCCCATATCCGACTTCCATCACCCGCCGCCGCGAGCCTGTGCCGTGTGGCCTATAACGCCACCCGCCGCCAACGCCTGTCCCACACTATTTGCTTTTAGCCCCTCCGGGGCTTTTTTTATGCTCCTTCGGCTACATAAAAACGCCTACAGGTCAGCCATTAAGGGCAATCATCTCTTACTCCTCCCCTACTCTTCTCCTTATATTCTTTTTATCAAAAATTATTCGAGTAGGCAATAATATGTCGAAAGTAGCGTTATGATATGTGTATAATAAGTCAAAAATACCTGATTATGGCAAAGCAAGAGGCTGGTTTTCTGGGCGGTTTCAGCGGACGGCTGGGGCCCGCGGTGGGCTATATGTGGAACGGGAAGTGGTGTCTGCGCTCCTATCGGCGCGACGTGGCCAACCCGCGGACCGAGGCGCAGGTGGCGCACCGCGAGATGTTCAAGCAGGAGGTGCAGCTGGCGGCACGCCTGCGGTGGGCGGTGAACACGGCCCTGCGCAACGCTGCACGCGACGAGGGCATGACGTCGTACAACCTCTTCGTCAAGCTCAACCAGCACGCTTTCAGTCTCTGTGACAACCGGTTGCAGGTCGACTACAGCACCTTGCGCCTCAGTGTCGGGCGGGTGGCGCCGGTCGAACCCGGGACGGCGGAGTGGAGCGCAGACAACGTGCTCAGCATCGGTTTCGGACGCGGCAGCGGCAGGGGCTTGGACTATGTGTACCTATATATATATGTACCCACGCTGGGCAGCGGTTTCCTCTCGTCGCCGGTCTACCGGCACGACAAGCGCATAACCCTCTCGCTGCCCGACGAATATGCCGGCCACGAGGCCCACCTATACCTCATGGCCCAGAGCGCCGACGGCAGCTGGAGCGAGACGGCCTATGCGGGCTGCATCAGGTTTGACGAAACCATTGACAACGAAGATACTGAACCATCGGACGGGCAGCAGCACAACGGCTCTGCCACAGGTGCCGCCACTGCCGTGGAGGCCGACAGGCGGCCCACTGCTGCGGCCGACACCGGCCCCGGCCGGCCAGGATAAACAAAATATCACCATGCCATACACCTACGAATACCCACGACCCATGCTCACCGCCGACTGTGTGGTGGCCAACCACAGCGGCGAGGTGCTCCTTGTGCGCCGCGCCAACGAGCCGTACAAAGGCTGCTGGGCCCTGCCCGGCGGCTTTATGGAGATGGACGAGACCATAGAGCAGTGCGCGGTGCGCGAGCTGAAGGAAGAGACCGGACTTGCGGTGGCGCCGGCCGAGGCCGCCCTGGTGGGCGTCTTCAGCGCCCCGGGACGCGACCCGCGTGGACGCACCGTGACGGTGGCCTACAGGGTGGATGTGGACGAAGCTGCACCCGTGGCCGGCGACGATGCCGCCGAGGTGCGCTGGTGGCCGCTGGCAGCGTTGCCGCCACTGGCGTTCGACCACGCCGAGATTATCGCAAAAGCTGGATTGTCTGCCTGACGTCGGACGGGCGCGGCAGGCGGAAAGTGGCCCACGGCAGGCGGAAAAGCCTGATGGCAAGCAGCAGCTGGGCCAAGGCCATGAAGCCCTGCGCCGTAAGCGAGGCCCACGCCGATCCCACCGCGCCGTAGCGGGGGATGAGCAACAGGTTCACCGCCACGTTGAGCAGCAGGCTGGTGGCGGCGAAGATATTGAGCTGGCGCAGGTAGCCGCCTGCGGTGAGAAGGGTTCCGAAGATATATGTGACGGATATCGGCACTATGCCGAAAATGATGACGCGGAACACGGGCACATAGTCGGCGCCGCGTCCGCCGTAGAGCAGGTGCATGACAGGACGTGCCGTCAGGGCCAGCGTCACGGCGGCGCCGACAGCAAAAAGCATCATCGGCCAGAATACCAGACGCACCGTGTCGGCCACACCGCCGCCTTCGGCACATTGGCGCGAGAACACCGGTAACAGGGGCACACTGACCAGGTAGGCCACCATGGTGAGGGCGTCGAGCAGGCGGAACGCACCGGCATAGATGCCGGCATCGGCATTTGTGGCCAGCTGGCGCAGCAGGATGGGGTCTATGCGGTTGTATGAAGCCATGAGCAATACCAGCAGGGCGAAGGGAGCGCTTTTGCGCAGCACCACAAGGGAAAACGGCCAGTTCCAGCTGAGGCGGCGGAAACAGGCCTTGCGGGCTATCACCGCAAAAGCCACGGCGGCGGTGAGCAGATAGGCCGCCACCTGGGCATAGACGAAGTGGAAGACCGTGAAGCGGAAGGTGAAGAGCGAAAGCCTCGGCCCCAGAAGGAGGGTACCGCAGATAATAATCATCAGCACACGGTCGAGGACCGAGAAAAGGCTGTCCCACTTGAAAAGGAGCAATCCCTCAAAATTGCTACGCAGATAGAGTATCAACGAGTTGAGGAACTGGGCCAGGGTGAGCCACGCCAACAGGCGGAACTCGTCGCTGCCGTAGCCCATCAACGCACCCACGGTGAACGTGACCACCAGATAGAGCCCCAGCAGGAGCAACTTTATGCCGAGGATGCCGCTCAGATGTTTGCCGATGAGCTGCGGATGCTGCGCTATGTTGCGGGTGTTGAAGTTGGTGATGCCCAGGTCGAGCAGTATGTTGAAGATATACGCGAGGTTGAAGACGGCGAAGTAGAAGCCGTACATCTCGTTGCCCACGGCGTTCTGGACACCCACCTCGACGCCCAGCAGCCAGAGCGGTTTGACGATGAGGTTGGCCAGCAGTACCCAGAAGAGTCCTGAAACCAGCTTGCGCTGAATGCCCGTCTGTCCGTTTTCTGCTTTCAATTGGAGGTATCAGGTTTGATGGTCCATCGCTCCTCCATCTCCCACTTCTCGCGCAGCTTGAGGGTTTTCTCATACATGACGCTCGTCTCGGGGTCGCGACGGTGGCGGTAGTCGCCGGGTGTCCAGCGGCCATTGCCGTCGGCGTCTATCACCGCCCGCAGGCGATACTCGCCCTCGGGGAGGTGGATGAACCGCAGCGTGCCGCCGGCAGAGGGCAGCGGTTGGCTCTGCACCACCGTGTCGCGGCTGTCGAGCACCTCGACCACAAGGGGACTGCCTGCGGCGTTGGCAACGATGATATTCAAAATGCCATAGTCCTTGGGGGTGAGGGTGATGGAAAGACTGTCGGAGGGATGGCCGTAGACGTCGGTGAAGAGACTGTCGCTTAAGCGCACACGGTACTGCTCGCCCGAGCGGAGCGTGGTGTTAAGGCGGGCCTGCATACCTCCGCTGTCGAGGGTTATGGGGCAGGTGGAGACGGTGCTGTCCTTCAGCATCATCAATTCTGCGGTAGCATTGTCGCGCATGGCTTTTATGGGCACGGTGAACGCAATGCGGAGGTCGTCATAGAAGGCCATGTTGCCACTGCAAAGCGGCTTCATCAGTGGTGGAGCCTGAGGCTGGGACTGGCCTGGACGACCGCGCCGAGGACGGCGGTAGCGCAGCTTAAGAGTGTCCTGCAAACCCTCGTCGGAGAGCACCAGCACCACCGAATCGCATTTCTCGTTGGTGCACCACACCTGCATGGTGTCGCGCCCGGCATTCAGACGCCACTCCATCGGTTCGCCCTCCAAGACAGGTGTCTTCATAGGGACAAGCGTGTTGATGGTGATACGACCCGGAAGGGTGAATTCGGCTTTTACCACACGTTGTACCTTGACATCGGGAGCAGAAATGCGCAGCTGTGTCAACCGTGTGCTGTCGATGCTGTCGGTGGCGGCCTGAGGTTCGGCGAGCCATGCCGCGGCTTCGGCGTTTCCAACACGCAGGTCGCGGTTCTTGTCCTCCAAGGCAACAATGCGGTAACGCCCGGCAGGGATATAGTGGAACGCGAAATGTCCCTCCTTGTCGGTGCGGGTAATATAGTTGGGTTGCTGATGAGTAGCCACAGTGTCGTCGGCACAGAGGCTGTCGGCATAAGCCATCACCGTGAGCGGTTCCTTCCAGGGCTTGCCGTCACGGGCGCTGAGCACCGTGCCGCCAAGCATCATAGTGTCCATGGCATCGCCGGTGGAGAAGACATATTCAAAGGTGGGCAGCACATTGCCCTCGGTGAAGTCGGCTATGGCATCCTTGAACTGGAAGAGATATGTAGCGTTGGGTTGCAGAGTGTCCCTGAGACGAACAAGCACCCCTTTGCCCTTGGTGGTAAACTCAGGCTTCTGCTGCATAGGGGGAGAGATGAGCACATTGCTGTTGGCGTCCTTGATTACCACATACTCGTCGAATTCGATGTAGAATTCGCGTGCCTTGAAATTGCGGGTTTCGTTCTGCGGTTTGGTCGCCTTGCACTCGGGAGCCTTGGTGTCGCGAGGGCCACCGCTTGGATAGCCCTGCTTGGCACATCCCGCTACAAGCGCCGCCAAAGCCACAAAAAATATCAGCCTGTACTTCATCCTTTCAACCGAAGAGCTCGTGCAACTCGTTATGCATGGCCGTGAGGGCCTCGTCGGCAGGCAAACGGTCGGCGGCGGAGGCGAAGATGGTGGCGGCAAGACGGGTCGGGTCGGTGGTGTCGGTGAGGCTCACAGCCGACGAGTTCACCAGGTTCACCATCTCATCCTTGGCCTCGCGGATACGGGTCCACAACTCGGGACTGACATAGACTTGCTGTGATAGGTTATGCTCCCATTCGTCACGGATATTCTTTGTCATCACCCCTTGCAGCAGTCGCAGGTCCATGCCGGGCTGGTAGCATCGCAGCACAAGGCTTTCGGGACTGATGCGCTCGAGGAAAAGGGCCATGCGCTCATAGGCCTGCAAGCGTATAGGGGTAATCACCTTGAGGGCCTCACGGCGCTCGTCGAGCTTTATCTGAAGCAGTTGCTGCTTCTGCTGATTGTCGAAATAACGCTTTACCAACAGGTAGAAAATCCAGCCCACCACAGCCACAACGGCCAGCATGGCGAGCATCATCAAAAGGGAAAACAGTAATATTTTCATTGCATGAGTTTGTTTACAAGTTGAGTGACACCACGTGTGGCCACATCCTTGATGAACGTCACCTGACGGCTCACCGGTACTTCTTTGGGATCAACCACATAGCATTCAGCACCGCGCGGCACATAGTGTATCAGCCCTGCGGCGGGATAAACGGCCATAGAGGTGCCCACGACGATGAATATGTCGGCCTCTTGACAGAGTTCTGCGGCAGGTTCTATATTGGGCACAGCCTCGCCAAACCACACTATGTGCGGCCTTAGTTGCGTCCCGTCGGGAGCTTTGTCCCCTATCTTTATGTCGCGGTCACCGATTTCCACTATCAGGTCGGGGTTCACATCGCTACGGCCCTTGGTGAGTTCGCCGTGCAGGTGCAGCACATGGCTGCTGCCGGCGCGCTCATGCAAGTCGTCGATATTCTGAGTGACAATGCGAACATCGTATTTCTCCTCGAGCCTCACCAGCTGGCGGTGCGCCTCGTTGGGCTTGGCTTCGAACAACTGACGGCGGCGCTGGTTATAGAAATCGAGCACCAACTCGGGGTTGCGCTCATAGGCTTCGTGAGTGGCAACATCCTCCACGCGGTAGTGTTCCCACAACCCGTCGCTGTCGCGGAAGGTGGAGATGCCGCTTTCGGCACTGATACCGGCCCCTGTCAAAACTACTATCTTCTTCACGTCGAAAGGTGTTATAACATCAAGATAACGTCGAAAGACGGTTTTTATTGTATCCTGTTCAGGTGGTGGATACCATCTTCAGGCCGATGATGGAAGCCACAAGGGTGGTGATGAAGAATATGCGCCAGAAGTCGGCCGGCTCGTGGAACACGAAAATGCCGAGCAACACCGCACCGAGGGCACCGATGCCTGTCCATACGGGGTAGGCGGTGCCGATGGGAATAGACTGCGTGGCTTTGGCCAGCAGCACAGCACTGAGCACATAGAAGGCGGCAAAGGCAGCCATCCACTCCCAGTAAGACAACCCCGCAAGGCCCTTCGTCTTGCCGAGGCAGAACGAAAATCCCACCTCGCACAGCCCTGCCAAAATCAGAATTATCCAACTCATCTCTCTATTTTTGAAGTATTTTTATTCCATATTCCGAGGAACGAACGCGACACGGCGTCCACATATTCCCCTTTAGTGATATGCCATTCGACAGCCTCGATGTGGCGACGCAGGGGCTCTGTGTCGTCCAGACCCACGCCGTCGGGCAGATAGCGGTAACAGAAGCCCTCACAGCGCAAGCGCCCTTCGAAGAACCTGCCATAACGGTCATAGAAGTACTGGGTAACGTAGACCGGTCTGCCGTCGACGGCATCGTTGAACCGAGCAAGTGCCTGCTGCCATCCGGCAAGGCCCACATTGAGCACCTCCACATCGGTACGTACCCCTTCGACATATTGCAGGTACCACAACGGGAAGGTGTCGTTGTCGCCAAGGGTGATGAGCACCGCGTCGTGGTCGCAGCACTGCAGGTGGGCGGTGGCAATGTCGTGCACCGAATGGCAGCGATGGCGGTCGTGGTCGCTCCAGTTGCCCAACGCCATCGAAGCCGGAGCCAGCAGCAGTAGCAACAATGCACCTCGCCTGACAAGGGGTTTGCGCTGTGCAGCATACTGCAAAAGTTCGGCGGCGCCAACGGCTATCCACACCGCGAAGGCATAGAACGAAAGCACATAGGCATAGTCGCGTTCACGCGGCTCATAACAGGGGTGGTTGAGGTAGACATTGAGCAGCGGGCCTCCAAAGAGGAACAGCAGCATCACTATCCAGAAACCAGTGCGCGACCGGCGCCGGTGGCGCACCGCACCCCAAAGCCCCAAAAGGGCAGGCAGCAGGAAGAGCACCACCCTGTTGTGCTTTAGGTTCTCGCGACCTACAAAGTTATTCATCAGGTAGCGGCCGTACATATAGCCCAACTGGTATGTGCAGCCGTAGACCACGTTGGCCGCCACACCTTCGGTATCGAAGGTCCAATCGGCATAGTTGGGGAGGTCTTTCTCGCGCCACATACGCGGATAGAGCGGAGCCTTGGCATACTGGTCGCGACGCATATATCCGAGGAAAGCCTCGGCCGACGAGGGGTTGCCCTCGTTGATAGGCGTATTGGCGGCGGCACGTATGGGTATGATGGCATAGGGAGTGAGGCCTAAAAAGAAGAAAAACGCCGCCAGCGGCAGCCATCGCAGGCCGTGCCGCAGGCTTCCACGCCGCAGGTGTGTCAACACTGCCACCGCCACTGCCGGCAGCACAAGCAGTGTCATCAGGTGTATGCCTACACCCAGGCCCGACACCAGGGCCAGCAGCAAGAGCAGTCTTCTATTGCGGCTTTGCCGCCAGCGCAGCGCCAGCCACACCTCGAAAGAGCAACAGAGCATAGCCGGAGCATAGACCTCGCTCTCCACCGCCGAGAACCAAGCCGTGTCGCAGAAGAGGTAACACAAGGCACCGGTTGCGGCCGCCCACCGCGACAGGGGGTGTCCGCCACACGGCAGCAGCCTTATTGTGGCGTAGAGCAAACCCACGGTGATGCCGCCGCAGAGGGCCGAAAAGGCATTGCTGAGCGGAGCCACCAGCATGGGGTTGCCGAAAGAAAGAAGCATGAAGAGGTGCGAAAGCAGCTGATAGACCGGTGCACCCGAGGGGTGGCCCACCTGGAGCAGCCACCCTGTGGCCAGAAACTCGCCGCAGTCCCACCACGACACCGAGCGGTCTGCAGTGAGCAGGTAGACCGCCGACGCCGCAATGCCGAGCAAGAGGGCGGCGCGACGGCGCATGAAGGCTACCAGTTGACCACCGCCTTGTTGAACACGTCCTCGCATAACTCGGTTACAATCTCATCCACCAGGCCGCTCTCCACCGACGAGAAGTCGAGTGAAGCGGCATAGTCGCGGTAGCGCGAGAAGGTAGTCTCGAAGTCGGCCTCGGGGTCTATGGCATTGACAAACTTCACCTTGATACTGATGGTAAGACGGTTCATCGACACCTCGTCGCTGCTCGAGAGGGCCGAGGCACGGGTTTCATAGTTCACTATCTCGCCGCTCACCTGCAGGTCGCCGCCCTCGTTGCCCACCGTGAGGGGGGTCTGGCTGGCGAACATCTGCATCAACTGGTCGGTCAGCTTCTGGCTGAGCTGCGGATTGACGGTGGAGGCATAGTTGGGGAAAGTGGCCACCGATATAGTCTTGGCCCCCGGCGGGATAGAGGCTCCGGTGAAGGAATAGCCGCCCGTGCACGACGTGCACATCACCGCCGGCACAACGAGGGCCACGGCCAGCACGGCCGCGCAGAGTCGCCGCACATGCCGCAGGCCGCGTTCGGCAGCCTGTTTCCGGATGTTAAAAATCGCGCGAGTCCTCATCGATGCGCTGTTCGTCTTCCAACTGCCAGAGCAGGAAACCGCTCTCCTGCTGTATGTAGTTGAGCACCGCCACCTTGGTGGTCAGGTCGGGCACGGCCGCCACCTCGCTGATAAGTGCGTCTATCTTCTCTTTGAAAGCAAGGTCCATATTCTGTTTCTCCTTTTTTGGTTTATCCATTCATTCGGTTGTAGTAGTGCCACCACACCTCGGGGATCTCGTTCTCCATGGCACGCTGATAGTCGCTGTAGCTGCACGGGATGAGGGTGTGGCGCTGATAGCGCTCGCGACGGCCGGTATCGTTGCAGGGCACCTCCATCCACCAGCGGTCGCTCTTGAGGCTCTTGTAGAAGACCAGCTCCATGTCGTGGTCGGCCAAGTCGACGGTGAAACGCTTGTAGCTCTGCGAGTCCTGCTGGGGGAAGTCGTTCTTCCGTGCATAGAAGCCCTCGATGAAGAACCACGCGGCGTGGGCCAGCATATGGGCCGTCTGCCCTTCGCGGTCGCGCTCGGGCACCATCTCGAAGAGTCCGAAGCACGACGTCTTGTCGCTCATGCCGGCATAGCGCGCAATTGCGCAGAGCTCTTCACCATAGAAGCCGTGGGGCGAATGGAACCCCGCCGCCGGCGCATCGCTCTGGCGCACAGCACTCACATCGACCGCCACCACATCGCAATAACGCACCATGGGCTCGGCAAGCTCCATTTTGTGCTGCAACTCGCCCACGCGGTGGGTGCTGAACTTCAGCTCGTCCATGAGGCCGACCATGTCCTGCCCCACAAAATAGGTCTGATAGCCGAGGTTCACATAGTCGAACAGGTAGTTGGGCTGCTGCAGGATGATATGCTGCAGATAGTTGTTGCTGCTTATGGTGTCGCCACCCTCAAGGTTGAAGCGCGAGTCGACCGAACAGATGTTTATCACACGTCCCAACACCTCGTAGGCCTTGTAGATGGGGAACACCAGGTCGTCGCTTCCGCCCAGCACCATGAGGGTCACTCCGTGCTCCAGCAACTGGTGCAGTGCCTCGATGACTGCGAAATAGGTGTCGCGTGCCGTAGCTCCGGCGCCTATATTGCCAAGGTCAACAATGTGCATATCGGGCACCGGCTGGGCCAGGCGGTAGAGCCAATGGCGCACATAGTCGGGCGCCTCGGCACACCCGCGGGCATCGGCCGACGCACGGTCTTCCTTCACACCCACAATGGCCAGCCGCGCCTCGCGCCAGTCGGGGAACTGGCCTCCGTCGGTATAGGCGGCAATGCAGTCGCCCAGCATCGGCCCGTAGGAGCCCCCCTTGTAGTCCACTATGTTGCTGTCGATAGGTTCAAAATAAGTGCTAAGCTCCATATCACGTTCTATATTTCACCCATTGTTAACGCACTGAACGCCTCTTTTATTGTACAACCCTCCAAAAGATTGCCTAACACACAGACAACGAGCACAATGCACCATACAAAAGCCCCTACACAACCGTAACATGCTATAAACCAGTACCACATAGGGCATGACTCCGATACAGGTCCGTATCAAGTCCGACCTTTCTCCGACACTTCTATTGTAGTTCTATAAGTTCTATAGTCAACCACTAAAGAAATACTATAGAAATACTATGGAAATGGTATAGAACGGGCGGAGTCATTGCGGTCCTGGGCGGGTGCCAAGGCGCGATTTTATTTTGCCATGTCGGAAAAAAAGTGTATCTTTGCATCGTAAAACCCCTCGCCAACGCCACCTGGCGAGGCAGGTGCCGACAAGGCAGGGACAGCATTTCGGGGCAATGACCCCGGATTGCCGTGCATTGATATGCACATGCCAATCGGCGACACACAACACCACAAAACGAAAAACAGACCAACTATGAATATACTGCTTTTAGGGTCGGGCGGCCGCGAACACGCCATAGCCGCCAAGATAGCGCAAAGCACGCGCTGCGACAAACTCTTTATAGCCCCCGGCAACGCAGGCACCGCCGAGGTGGGCGAGAATGTAAGCCTCGACCACAACGACTTCAGTGCCGTGGGACGCTTTGTGATGGACCACCACGTGGAGATGCTCGTGGTGGGACCCGAGGCACCGCTGGTGGCCGGCATAGCCGACTACTTCCACTCCACCCCCGAGTTGAAAGAGGTGATGGTCATCGGCCCCGGCAGCGAGGGGGCGAAACTGGAAGGCAGCAAGGACTATGCCAAAGCCTTCATGTCGCGCCACAACATACCCACCGCAGCCTATCGCACCTTCACCGCCGACACCCTCGCCGAGGGACAGGCCTTCCTCGAAACCCTGCAGGCCCCCTACGTGCTCAAAGCCGACGGGCTGGCTGCAGGCAAAGGGGTGCTCATCGAGAACGACCTCGGCACCGCCAAAGCCCACCTCGCCGAGATGCTGGGCGGCAAATTCGGCTCGGCCAGCGCCAGCGTGGTGATTGAGCAATACCTCAGCGGCATCGAGTTGAGCGTCTTCGTGCTCACCGACGGCAGCCACTACCTCATACTCCCCTCGGCCAAAGACTACAAACGCATCGGCGACAACGACACCGGTCTCAACACGGGCGGCATGGGCAGCATAAGTCCTGTGCCCTTTGCCGACAAGGAATTCATGAAACGTGTCGAGGAGCGCATAGTGAAACCCACCGTGCGCGGCCTGCGCGACGAGAAGATAGACTACCGCGGATTCATCTTCGTGGGCCTGATGAACTGCAACGGCGACCCCTATGTCATTGAATACAACGTGCGCATGGGTGACCCCGAGACCGAGAGCGTCTTTCCCCGCCTGAAGAGCGACGTGGTGGAACTGTTTGAGAACACCGCCCGCGGCAGCCTCGACCGCTGCACCCTCAAGGTGGACGAACGCACGGCGGCATGCGTGATGATGGTGGCCGGCGGCTATCCAGAAGCCTACGAGAAAGGCAAAGCCATCAGCCTTGGCGACGACAGTCCCGACGTGCTCGTATTCCACTGCGGCACACGCCGCGGCGACGACGGCACCCTCCTCACCAACGGCGGCCGCGTCATCTGCACCACCGCCCTCGCCTCCACCCTGCCCGAAGCACTGCTCAAAAGCTACAACCGCGCCGCCTCGATCAGCTGGGAAGGCAAATACAATCGCCGCGACATAGGCCAAGACCTCCTAAAACTGCTGATATGAAAACCCTTATCCACAGCATAGCGGGTGTCCTGACAATAGCGGCGGCAATACTGCTGCAAACACCGGCCAGCGGCCAAGTGGCCGATTCGGTCGACGTGATAGACTACGACATCAGCCTCGACCTCAGCGGCGGTACCCCCTTCCACGGCCGTGCCACCGTCACGGCCCGTCTGCTGCAGCCCTGCAACGACTTCCGCCTTTATCTGCGTGGCACAGCCGACACCGTATGGGTCGACGGCACAGCCATGGCCACCCCCTCGGTGACAGCCGTGCCCACCGCCGGCATAGCCGTGGGCGACACCTTCACGGTGACGGTGGCCTACCACGGCGACGGCTATGTGGAACCCTACGGCTGGGGCGGCTTCCATTTCGAGAGCAACATACACTACAACCTCGGAGTCGGTTTCGACGTCAACCCACACGTGCTGGGACGGGCCATAATGCCCTGTCGCGACAATTTCCACGACAAGGCCACCTACACCCTGCGCCTGAAGGCCAAGGCCGGATGGACTGCTGAATGCAGCGGCATGCTGCAAGGACGCACCGTCGGCGATGACGGCACCGAGCTGTCGGTGTGGCGCATCGCGCAACCGGTGCCCACCTACCTGGTCTCTGTGAGCCAAGCCCCTTGGCACCGCATAGAGCGCGAGGTGGTGTCTGAAGACGGCACATACCCCCTCACTATAGGCTACACCACCCAGGACAGCGCATCGGTGGTGCAGGCATTCGCCGAGCTGGACAGCGTGGTGCCGATGTACGAACGCTGTTTCGGCCCCTACCGCTGGCAACGCATAGGATATATAGCCACCCCCAAGGGCTCGATGGAGCACGTGAACAACATCTGCCTTGACCGCGCCTTCATAGCCTCGATGAGCGAACGTGCACAAAGCACCATAGCCCACGAGTTGGGCCACGCATGGTTCGGCAACCTGGTGACCTGCAGCACCGAGGGCGATATGTGGATTAACGAAGGCGGTGCCTCGTTCACCAGCGAGGTGGCGATGGAGGCGGCCCTGGGTCGCACCGCCAGCGACGACTACTACCAGCGCAACCTGGAACAGGTGCTGCGCACCACCCATATCACCGATGCCGGCTACCGCCCACTGAGCGGCATGCCCCATGCCTACACATACGGCTCCACCACTTACGACAAAGGGTGGATGGTGTGGCACTCGCTGCGCGGATACCTCGGCGAAGAGCTGTTCTACAGCAGCCTGCGACAGCTCATGAACAGCAAGGCCTTCGGCAATATCGACGCATATGCGCTACGCGACTCGCTGAGTAGCTACAGCGGCGTGGACCTGACCGATTTCTTCGACTTCCATGTCTTCGGTCCGGGCTTTGTGGACTACCACGTGGCAATGTCCAATCCCGGCGAAGGATGCCTGCTGAACGAGGTTGAGGTGCACATACGCCAGCAGGGCGTAGGCACCACGAACCACATGCGAAACAACCGTGTGCCCCTGACCTTCTATGCCCAGCCTGGCTTCGACTCCGTGTCGTGCAAACGTGTGGCCACTTTCGACGGCGAAGAGGCCTGGGAGGTCTTCTCCCTGCCATTTGTGCCAGCCTACTGCGTCCTCGATGCCGACAACGAATTCTCCGACGCAGCCACCACGGCAGTGGTAGACCTCTCTTTGGCGGGCACATCGAATGCGGCATCCACCTCACACATGATACTGAAAACGACGGACAATGAGGAAGGACGCTTCACCATGGTGCAGCACCATTTTGCCCCACCTGTGGGCTACGAAGCCATAGAAGGAGTGAAGCGTGTTGCAGGCCGCTACTGGGTGGTCACCGGCCCACAGGCACTTCTGCCCGGGGTGCAGGGCCGTTTCCGCTACACGCGCGGTAACGCCACCAGCGCCACCTATCGCTACCTGGACCGTGGTTTCCTGTCAAACACTGCATCGGCCGACTCGCTGGTGCTCCTTTACCGCCGCGATGCCTACGACCGTTGGCACGCCATCTCGCACCAGCGCAACGGTAACGGTGACGAAGGATACCTGCTGCTCGACACGCTCCAGAACGGCGAATATACACTGGCGGTAGCCGACATGGGACTGCTCGGCATCAGCACCCTAAGCGACGTTGCCAGAACCGCAGCCGTCCTCTTCCCCAACCCCGTGGAAGCCGGTGCACGTATAGCCATAGACGCCCCGACAACAGAGCGCTACAGCGTGACAATACTCGACACGACAGGGCGTCGCGTCTGGCGGAAACGCAACTGCAGCAATCGCCAAAGCATCGACCCACATCTTGTGCCGGGCACATATTTGGTGCTGATTGAAAATAAATTTGTATCTTTGCAGTCGAAATTGATAGTAAAATAAGCCATAAAAACAACTGACAATGAGAAATAGAGTACGTTTTTTCATAGTCCTCGTCATGGTGGCGTTCGCGTTGCCCGCAGCAGCGCAGTACACCCAGTTGGGCAAGAAGAATGAATTCATGGCCAAAGTGGAGGCCGGATACGGCCCCTTCATGGGCAATATAGGCGTAGCTGACGAGTATGGCTACTACCTCGACAAGTTCTACAGCTCTGCCAATATCAGTGCCATGGCGGGTCTCAACATCAGCCAGGACTGGTTTGTGGGTCTCGGCGCAGGGTTCAACTATTTATTAAGCCTCACGGATGAAATGGCCGAGCCGATGATGGGTTTCAACGTGTTTGCCGACATGGACTTCCGCCCTATATGGAAAACCGTGATGGGTCTTGACTACCAGCCTATCACCTCCATCAAGGTGGCGCCGCTGACGGGTGTGCGCCTCGGCGGTAGCATACTGATGGGTAACCCAGACCAATACGGCACAACATTCACTCCGCTGGTGGAAGTATACGGCGGTGTAAACTGGTACTACATGCACGGCCTGCACAACATGGAACGCAACTGGCATTCACTCTACGCCACCATAGGGGTCCTGTATATGCAACAGACGGTATTCCTGCCCATCACCGTGGGCTGGCGCTGGTAGGTCTCAAGTGTTTAGATTCGGAAAACTATGCAGTCTACACGACAAAACAAGATATGCCGCCTTATCCAGCAGGATATGGGCGACATCTTCCTGCGCGAGATGAAGGGTGAGTTGGGGCCGTCACTGATTACCGTCACCCAGGTACGCATCACCCCCGACCTCTCCATAGCACGCATATATGTCTCCATTATGGTAATTGGCGAGGGAAGCCAGGACTCGTTGCTGGCCCACATCCGCGAACTGACACCTGATCTCAGGCGGCGCCTCGGTCTCCGCGAAGGCAAACAGCTACGCATTATCCCTCATCTGGAGTTCTATCTCGACGATACTCTCGACTATATAGAGAATATTAACCGTCTGCTCAAGCAGTGAGGGTAGAGCCGTTCATAGCAGTTCGCTACCTCTTCGCCCGCCGCCAGAAATCGGTGGTCAACATCATTTCGTGGATATCACTCACAGGCCTGCTGGTGAGCACTGCGGCACTCATTGTGGTGCTGTCGGTATACAACGGCATCGGTGAAATCACCAGAACCCTTTTCAACACTTTCGACCCCGAACTGGTAATAGAGCCCGCCGAGGGTAAAACCCTGCATACTTCAGAGATTGACTACACCGCCCTGTTACAGGCAGATGGGGTGGGACAAGTGTCACAGATAGTCACGGAAACAGCCTGGGTCACCTATGGCTCGAACCAAGCAATAGTGAAACTGCGCGGAGTAGACCACAACTACCGTGCCATCACCGGCCTCGACACGATGCTCTACGATGGACGTTATGCCCTGCAACTCGACGGACTACCCACCCTCATCGTAGGCGGGGAGATCTTCTATGAACTCGGCATGCGCCTCCTCTCCAACACACCGGCTGCGGTCCATATTCCTAAACGCGGTACCACTTCGATGGGGTTCACTATGGACCAAGCTTTCAACATTGGCTATGCATACCCTGTTGCCAACTTTTTCATCCAGCAAGACCTCGACAAGCAGTATATCGTCACCGATATCGACTTTGTCAGGAGCCTGATGAACTATACGCCCGACGAATGTACTGCCCTTGCGGTGTCACTCAAACCAGGTGCCGACGTCAAGAAGGTAAAGCGCCAGCTTGCAACAATGCTGAGCAATGGCAACAAACCGCTAACCGTTAAAGACCGCCACGACCAACAGCCGCTCTACTTCAAGATATTCCGTTCCGAGCGATTGGGCATTTATCTTATTCTCTCGCTCATCGTCCTCATATCTACCCTCAGCCTTGTGGCCTCACTCTCACTGCTGGTCATCGACAAGCGGCACGATATCTTCACCCTCAAAAGTATGGGTATGACCGACCGCCAAGTGCGCCGCACCTTCATGACAGAAGGGGTGCTCATCTGTGGTGTGGCGGTGGTAGCGGGACTGATATTAGGCTTCGCTATATGCTTTCTGCAGCAGCATTTCGGCATCATACGTATGGGCGACGGCAATTTCATCGTCAGAGCCTTCCCTGTGGCCATGCGTGCCGCCGACTTCTTCAACACCTTCCTCTTGGTGATGGTCCTCAGCAGCCTTGCCGTCTACCTCACCGTCCGTCGCGCTCGCCTGTCATAAAAAAAGCAGGCCACCGCAATTTGCAGTAGCCTGTCATCACTGATGGTGACCCTGCTGCGACTCGAACGCAGGACCTAGAGTTTAGAAGACTCTCGCTCTATCCAGCTGAGCTACAGGGCCATCTCTCTTGCACACTATCCAAGTCTCCTCTTCTATGTCGGGACACCCAGATTCGAACTGGGGATCTCCTGCTCCCAAAGCAGGCGCGATAACCGGACTTCGCTATATCCCGTACTTTTCAATCTCACCCTTTCACATTTCCAAGCATTAAAAAAGACGCCTTCGGGCGTCTTTTGGCGGAGAAGGGGGGATTCGAACCCCCGGTACCCTAATCGAGTACGACAGTTTAGCAAA
>JAEEGL010002077.1_pt1 | contig 34825 bp, 22 predicted proteins | sample 9134231 | NCBI WGS metagenome assembly JAEEGL01 (sample SAMN16246548, study PRJNA631951) | gut metagenome | biome: gut microbiome; feature: rumen; material: fiber-attached | host: Bos | place: Iran: Karaj | collected 2018-10
GAATAGTGCTCAAGGCATCCGCAGACATAGCTGCTGTCCGCAATAGTGCAGGATCCGTTTGAATTTGCAATATCGGTGCACGGGTTGGAATCGCACGGTGTCGTCGGAAGTGCGCACTGTGAACCAGTCCAAATATAGCTTGATTTGCACTTGAATCTGCATTCCGTCGTGCTCGGAGTTTCGCTGAAATAGCTTTCGTTCGAGGGGATCCACTCTTCACCGTTCCAAGTCTGCGTAATTTCGTCAACAGTGTTGTAGAGCGCGTTTTCGGGAATATTGCTGCATTCTGCAACTCTCGATACCACGCCAGGTTCGTCATCGTCCGGTTCGCTATCCGTTGAATCATTATCCGGCGCAGAATCCGAATCGTCAGCAGAATCGCTGTTGTCGGGTTCAGAATCACCGGAATCTGAATCATCGGCAGAGTCGCCGTTATCGGGCTCAGAATCGCCGGAATCGGTAGGCTCGCTGTCTCCGGAATCTGTCGGTTCGGAGTCACCTGAATCATCTGTGTCAGTATCATCTGGTTCTGCGTCTGTCGGCTCGTCGGTGTCGGCGGATTCGTCGGAATCCATGTCCTGAATTTCAGCGTCGTTGCCGCCATGGCTGTTTTCAAGCGGATTGTCAAACTTCAAGCCTGAATCGCATGAAAAGAGGAAAAATGAGAATATTGCCAATAAAATCAATAAATTAAATTTCATAATTACCTCCTACCAGTTAAGTGCGAACTGTAATGTTCCGTCCATCGGGCTTGCGCCGAAAGAGAGGTTGTATTTTTTCTTCACTTCTTTTTCGCCTTCGAATTCGATGCTGTAGAATGTGATTCCGGTTGCAATCAGGGCAATTCCGACACCGATTCCGGCAAATCCAAGTCCCATGTATGTTTTCCGCTTTTTGTCGGCATCCTGTGTCTTTTTGCGGAAATGAACCATTTCGTCATATTCGGTGCTTTGTTTGTATGAATCGAAGTATTTGTCGCGGTCTTTTTTGGCTTTGTTCATACCGTAGAGCGAGACTCCGCCGAGGATCCCGACGACGACTCCGGCTGCAAGCGTCGATGTCGCGATTGCGATCCTTTTCTTTTTGCCTGCTTCCCAAAGTTCCTTTTTGTATTTTTCCTCTTCAGTCAGCTCTTTCGGTTTTTCCGGCTCTTTCGGTTGCTCGGCGACTTTTGCCGGAGCCGGTGTAGCTGTTTCTGCTTCCTGGACATCGCCTGTACAAGCGGCTTTCTGGCCTAAATCACACGCCTTTTTGAAATAGAGGGCCTTTTCTGCATCGTCTGCGGCGTTTCTTGCTCCATAGGTCTGGCAGTCGATACCTGATTTAAGCTCGCAGCGCTCTTTTCTGATCTCTTTGATTTTTGCCACAACATCCGTGTTGTAGGTGATCTCGTTGCTGTACAGCGCAGCCTTCAAGACTTCGACCGTTCCGAAAGAAACACCGTATTCTTTAAGAAAATTCAATACATACGCTGTTCTGTATTTTATCGGGAGAGCGTTGTCGCCGACAGTTTTCTTCATTTCGGCGATCTGTTTTTCATATTTGTCCATCTTTTCAAGGCATACTCTCCATTCCGCAAGTCTCTTGGTCGCAATAGGGAGAAACGGATTGTTTTCGGTGACTTTCGTTATTTTTCCCCAGGCGACGATCATTGCTCCCGGTGTTTTTATTATTTCCGGCTGTTTTTCGTTGTTTACGACAGCTTCGACATCCGACAAAAGCTTGGGGTCGGTCGTCAGCATATCCTGTTCGTTCACAGCTCCCAGAGCAAAAGGAGCAATAATGTTGAGGGGCTTTTCCTGAAGGTCGAACTTTCTTGTCGCAAATTCTTCGGCTTTGCGTTTTTCTTCGGCTGCGATTTTTGCCTTTTCAGCATCCTGCGCGGCTTTGATTTTGTTGACTTCCTCGCATCCCGGCTGGAATCTGAGTCCGCATGCTTTTTCAAAAAGCTCGAATCTTTCTTTTTCAGCCTGAGCGGAGACACCGCAGTCGAAACAGTCTTTTCCGGAATTCTTTTCGCAGCGGATCTGCTTTGTCTCCTTCATTTTTTCCTGAAATGACGCATTTTTCGGAATTTTAGTCTTTTCGACCATCTCTGCCGTCTCCCTGGTCCCGAAATTTACACCGAACTCGCTGAGGTGCTGGATAACAAGGTTCGTTTTCTGCCCGTCGGAGAGAAGGGTGTTTGAAAGCAGCATCTTTATCTTGTCCAGACTATTCTTGTGTCTGTTGAAGAGGTCTACGCAGTTTTTCCATTCGGTGAGTCTTTCGGTAGCCGCCTGCAGGAAAGGATTCTGCTGCTTGATCTTGACGATTTCAGCCCAGGCCTTGATCACGGATGCCGGCTCTTTGAAATTATTCGGCTGTTTTTCCGCATTTACGGCGTTTTCGTAAAGCTTCAGCAGCTGCTGATTCATGTTCATCAGCTCCTCATCGGCGATTTTCTGCGCTTCGAAAGGCTTGAGCGGGATTTCGATGAGCTCCTCCGCGAAACTGTATGATTTCGCGATAACGGTTTTAGGTTTTGCCGCCTGCGGCTGCTGCTGTGCCGCCGGTTGCGTTTGCGCCGCCTGTTGTGCTTGCGCAGGCTGTTTACCTGCTGCTTTCGGGGTCTGCGCCGGTGCGCTGTAAAGCGACATGACGCTGAAAATCAAGGTGAAAAACAGCGCAAAAACAGCACAGATTTTCTTCATAGTAAACCTCCAATCTCGGGAAAATATTGAAAATTATTGGATTTTTTGCAGAAAAAACTTGATTTGGACTTTGAATTAGATATAATTAAACAATGATTCCTGATTCCTGATTCCTGATTCCTGATTCCTGATTCCTGATAATTTTATTTTTTATTAACAAAGCTAGCCTCTCAAAAAATCAAACGCTGCATATAATAAGGAAATTGAAAGAAAGGCAAGTTTTTGCGGGCGGGACAGGCGCGTTCCGGCAAAACCCGAATAAATCGGTTGAAAATATTTGATTTTGTGATATAATAAGCAGTTTTTTAAGGAGGTTTTTCCGATGAAACGCTTAAAAATATATCTTGACAACTGTTGTTATAACAGACCTTATGACGATCAATCCCAGCTTTCCATAAATCTGGAGGCTTTGGCTAAGCTGTCGATACAGCAGGATATTAGGGATAATAAGGTCGATTTGGTGACATCCTATATTCTTGTAGCAGAAAACTCTGCAAACCGTTTTGATGTAAAACGTCAAGATATTCAGTCGTTTATCGATAGTCGAACTCATACATTCGTAAGCGAGGCAAGCCGTGAAAAAGTTAACGAGATTGCAAAAACAATTATAAAAACTGGAATAAAACTCATGGATGCCTGTCACATTGCCTGTGCGATTATTGCAGGATGTGACTACTTCATTTCAACGGACAAACGCCTGCTGAAATATCATTCCGATAAAATAAAAATAGTAAATCCAACAACTTATGTTTTGGAAATGGAGGATTTAAAATGAATTTAAGCACAGTTGAAATCATAGACAGAGGCTTAAAATGCCTTTCTGATAATTTGGGGGCAGGGGAAGCTGAAATATTTATCACCACGATTTTAAAAGAACGCTTCGACTACACTAAATGGAGACATTCTTTTGTCGATAACATTAATACTTTCGATGAGTTGGATGCTTTTGTCGAGCAGTCTAAAACCAAGGCGCAGTTTCAAGGCAACGCCAAAGAAATTCTGTAAAAATCTGTAGTTTTAATCAAATAGATTCAAAATGAGCCGTGTCAGGTCACGGCTCTACATTTTTTCCTTCGCCACAATGGAGAAGGTTTATAAATAATACCGATTCTCGGCGTCCCTGAAGCAGGGAAGCTGGCGTGAAGCGACTGAAGGGTTGGGATAAGGTCTGTGATTGCGGGTAGTTCCACTGAGTTACGGCAAAAAAACGGGGGCCGAAGCCCCCGTGTAAAGTTCCTTTTTTAGGCTCCCCCTGTTCAACAGACTGAGGGGTCTGCTGCTGAGGGGTCAACGATTAAAGGATTTCGTTGTCGTTGAGCTTTTTGAGTCTTGCGTAACGCTCCTTGAGGTCCTCTTTGAGTCTTCCCTGGAGTGTTGCTGCAGCTTCGGGCGAGAAGAGTTTCTTCAGGCAGTTGAAGCGTACTTCGTTGTCAAGCAGCTCCTGCGGATCCTTTGTCGGCTCTTTGCTGTCGAGCTGGAACGGATTCTTTCCTTCCTTTCTGAGGTCGGGGTTGAATCTGTAAAGCGGCCAGTAGCCTGCTTCGACTGCGAGTTTCTCTTCGTTCTGGCTGTGCGACATGTTGATGCCGTGGTTGATGCACGGAGCGTAAGCGATGATGAGTGACGGTCCGTTGTATTTCTCAGCTTCGGTCATAGCCTTTACAAGCTGGTCGTGGTTTGCGCCCATTGCGACGCTTGCAACGTAGATATAACCATAAGTCATTGAAATCATTCCGAGATCTTTCTTTCTCATCTTCTTGCCGCTGGTTGCGAACTTAGCGTTCTGGCCGATCTGGGAAGCCTTGGAAGCCTGACCGCCGGTGTTGGAGTAAACTTCGGTGTCGAGAACGAGAACGTTGACATCCTCGCCGCTTGCAAGGACGTGGTCAAGTCCGCCGTAACCGATATCGTAAGCCCAGCCGTCGCCGCCGAAGATCCAGATCGACTTCTTGACGATGTAGTCGCTGAGTTCGAAGATCTTGTCGAGTGTCTCGTTTTCCGGGCTCTCGTGAGCAAGGCGCTCCATGATCTTGTCGTAAAGCTCTTTTGTCTTGTCGGCGTCTTCCTTGTTGTCGATCCACTCCTGGAAGATCTTCCTGGTCTCGTCGGAGATCGCGCAGTCTTCGCAGTGAGGAGTTTCGTTGATCGCCTGAACCATGAGTGATGTCAGGGTGTTTCTCTTCTGCTTGACTGCAAGTGCCATACCGAAGCCGTGCTCTGCGTTGTCCTCGAAGAGGCTGTTCGCCCAAGCCGGACCCATGCCGAATTTGTTCTTGCAGTACGGGATCGTCGGAGCGGTTCCGCCGTAGATCGAGGAGCAGCCTGTCGCGTTGGAGACGATCATTCTGTCGCCGAAAAGCTGCGTGATGAGTTTGACGTACGGAGTCTCGCCGCAGCCCGAGCACGCGCCGCTGAATTCAAAGAGCGGCTGCTGGAACTGACTGCCTTTGACGGTCGTCTTCGGAAGGAGGTCGTCCTTTACCGGGATCTGGATCGAGAAGTTGTTGTTTGCAGCCTCTTCTTCGACTATGCTGCTGAGGTGAACCATCTCGAGCGCCTTGGTCTTCGCGATGCAGACATCGACGCAGTTTCCGCAGCCGAGGCAGTCCATCGGGTAAACCTGCATTCTGAAGTGCATTCCCTCGAGGCCTTTGCCGATCGCCTTCTTTGTTGTGAAGGATTCGGGCGCGCCCTCAAGCTCCTCGTCGGTTACGAGAACAGGTCTGATCGCTGCGTGCGGGCAGACGAATGCACACTTGTTGCACTGTACGCAGTTTTCGGCATTCCACTTCGGGATGCTGATCGCTACGCCGCGTTTTTCGAACTTGGTCGTGCCGGTCGGGAATGTGCCGTCCGGGCCAGGAAGCTCTCCGTGAGCGTCCCATGCGAAGGTGCTGACAGGAAGGTCGTCGCCGTTCTGTCTTGCGATCGGAGCGATGATCTTTTCGACCATAAGCTGCTCTGCTTCGCTTGCATAGGGCTCGTGGACCTTCTGGATGTCGAGTTCGACGGTCTCGGAGTTGAGCCATGCATCCTTGTTGTATTTGATCTCCTGGATCTCGGTGCCTGCAGCATCGACAGCGGCATTGTTCATGTCAACGATGTTCTGGCCCTTCTTTCCGTAGGATTTCTGGTTCGCCTTCTTGAGGCTTGCGACAGCCTGCTCGAAAGGAATGACCTTGGAAAGTTTGAAGAATGCGGTGAGCATGATCATGTTGATCCTCTGGCCGAGTCCGAGCTTTTCGGCGATCTTTACAGCGTCGATGATGTAGACTTTGCCGTTCTTCTTCGCGATATCCTTTTTGAGGGCTGCGGGAAGGTTCTTTTCGGTCTCTTCAGCGTTCCATGCAGTGTTGAGAACGAAGATTCCGCCGTCCTTCAGGTTCTTGCTGAGGTCATAAAGGTTGACGTAAGCCTGGTTGTGGCATGCGATGTAGTCTGCAGTCGTGATGAGGTAGGGCGATTTGATCTTCGCATGTCCGAATCTCAGGTGGCTGACTGTGAGACCGCCCGATTTCTTCGAGTCGTACGAGAAGTAGCCCTGAGCGTACTGCTCTGTTTCGTCGCCGATGATCTTGATTGCGTTCTTGGAAGCGCCGACTGTACCGTCTGAGCCGAGACCGTAAAGCATACACTGAACGGTTCCCTCCGGAACTGTGTCAAGGATCCCGTATTTGAGCGACTTGAAGGTCACATCGTCCTCGATGCCTGCCGTGAAGCCGTTGAGGGGCTCTCTCGATTTAAGGTTGTCGTAGATCGCCTTGACCATGCCGGGCGTGAACTCTTTCGAGGAGAGGCCGTATCTGCCGCCGACGACCTTGATCGTCTCGTTTCTCTGGTAAAGTGCGGTCGCAACATCCTTGTAAAGCGGCTCGCCTTCGCTGCCGGGCTCTTTGGTCCTGTCGAGAACCGCGACAGCCTTGACGGTTGCCGGAAGCGCTCTCATCAGGTGTTCTGCGCTGAACGGTCTGAAGAGTCTGACCTTGACGAGACCGACCTTTTCTCCCTTCGCGAGGAGGTAATCGATCGTCTCTTCGATCGTGTCGCATGAGCTGCCCATGGAGACGATGACTCTCTCAGCCTCGGGATCGCCGTAGTAATCGAAGAGGTGATAGCTTCTGCCCGTGAGCTTTGAAACTTCGTCGAGAACGCCCTGAACGATCATCGGAGCGTTGTCGTAGTAGGAGTTGCTTGCCTCTCTTGCCTGGAAGTAAATATCCGGGTTCTGGGCTGTTCCCTTGAGAACAGGTCTCTCCGGACGGAGTGCGCGGTCTTTGAAATCGGCGATCGCTTCGTACGGAACGAGCTTTTTGATATCCTCGTCGTCGAGTATCTCGATCTTCGAGATTTCATGGCTTGTCCTGAAACCGTCGAAGAAGTGGATGAACGGAAGTCTTGCCTTGAGCGCGGAGACGTGAGTCGCGAGCGCAAGGTCGTAAGCCTCCTGGACCGACGTGCTGGAGAGCATACAAACGCCTGTCTGGCGGCAGGCCATAACGTCGCTGTGATCACCGAAGATCGAAAGAGCGTGGCTTGCAAGAGCTCTTGCCGTTACGTGGAAAACGCCGGGAAGAAGCTCACCTGCGATCTTGTAAAGGTTCGGAATCATTAAAAGAAGTCCCTGGGACGCAGTGTAGGTCGTTGTCAGAGCACCTGCGCTCAAAGATCCGTGAACTGCACCGCTTGCGCCGCCTTCTGACTGAAGCTCAGCGACGATGAGGTCGTTTCCGAAGATGTTCTTCTTTCCGAAAGCGCTCCACTCGTCGGTAACCTCTGCCATGGGTGAGCTGGGAGTAATCGGGTAGATCGCCGCAACTTCCGTCATCGGGAAACTTGCGTATGCGACCGCGGTGTTACCATCGACACACTTCATAGTTTTTTTCGCCATAAAAACCCTCCGCTTGAAATGGATTAATAGATCGTTTTCCCGCTGAAAGCCTCGGAGACCGTCCGATGGTCAACGACATCGGGTGCAGTACCTGCCGGAAGTCCTCTGGCGATCCGGGAAAGCTTAACGTTACAACTGTTTAACACATCTTTAATATAGAGTGCGGTGGCGTCGCCCTCGATCGAAAATGGAAGGGCGAGAAGGACCTCGACTCCCGGATGCTCCTCGGCGCGTCTTTTCAGCTCGCCGATCCTGAGGTTTTCCGGAAGAGAGTTCTCTAGCGGCGCGATAAGCCCGCCGAGAATGTGGAAGGAACCGTCGAAACAGCCGACGCGTTTGATGGCTGTCATGTCGCTGATGTTCGCGACGACGCATATCGTTTCGCCGGGGGTGTCGCAGTTTTCGCACCTGCCGCCGACCTCGCGGAAGCACCCGCAGCTTTTGCAGACCTCGACGCTCCTTGCAAGAGCGAGCATCTTTTCGAGCGATTTTTTGAGAGCTTCGTCGCTTAGAAGAGAGTAGGCAAGCCTCTGGGCAGAGCGTAAAGAAATGCCAGGAAACTTTTTGAACTCTTCGACGAGCTCTCTTGCCGCCGTGCGTGAACTTGAGTGCAAACCGTCTGAAATCATTGTTGATTCTATTCGGTAAACAAATTAAAAAAGACCGGGTATAGTGCTGCCGGCCTTGCCGATTATTTTGGAAAGACGCGTCTCCTTCGCCTTTCTTACGGTCGTGATGCTCTGGTTTACAGCCGCGATCAGAAGATCGGTGATAGTCTCGATATCCTCAGATTTTACATCGGGCGAAACCTCTATCTTTACGACCTCCATGTTGCCGTTCATCGTGACCTTGACAGCTCCGCCGCCGGCTTCTGTTTCAAAAATCTCCTTTTTGAACTCGGTCTCGATCTCGATCATCTTCTTCTGCATTCTCTGAGCTTGCTGCATAAGGCCCTGAATGTTCATCCTTTACCTCACAAAAGTTTCAAATTTTCAACAAGGACGCTGTGAAAACTTCATTGTTGACACAACATCGGAAAAAAGATGATACATAGGTACTTATCTTCAAAAAATCAAGAAATTTGGCTCTGCGGCCGCTTTATTTTATATCTGTTGGAATAATACCGGTTCTACTTTCAATAATAAATTTTTTGACTATACTCCAATGTTTTTTGTCTCCGCTTGCGGAGCACTCTCTGCTTTACGGCTGCTTTGAGGAGGACTTGGGGTTTTGACGGCAGATAACAGTAAGAAATTGGGAGCGTTTTTAGGTGTTTACACTCCGACGATCCTGACGATCCTCGGTGTAATCATGTATATGCGTGCCGGCTGGATCATAGGAAACGTCGGTCTGCGCAATATGCTCTTCATCGTTCTCCTTTCAAACTCGATCACGCTGATAACGACGCTTTCGTTTTCGTCGATCGCCACCAACAAAAAGGTCGGTGCCGGCGGAGCGTACTACATAGTTTCGCGGAGTCTCGGATTTTCGATAGGCGGGGCTGTCGGGCTCCCGCTCTTCCTTTCGCAGGCCTTCTCGATAACGCTTTACGCTTTCGGTCTTGCCGAGGTGCTGGCGGGTTTCGTGCCGGGGCTTTCGATCCCGCTGACGACTTTCGGGATCATCGTGATCGTCGCGGCTGTTTCGATCGTCGGGGCCGGTTTTGCGATGAAGGCGCAGATCCCGGTAATGGTGCTGGTCGCGGTATCTATACTTTTCCTCGCGATAGGTGCCGGGATAAACTTTTTCGGGAGCGACGGGTCGATGATGCCGATGACCTTCCCCGAGCCTGCCGGCAAGCCGGGCTTCTTCCAGGCGCTGGCTATCTTTTTCCCGGCGGTTACCGGGATCATGGCGGGGCTCGGACTCTCCGGCGACCTCGAGGATCCGAAGCGTTCGATCCCGCGGGGCTCCATCGGCGCGGTCCTTACCGGATTCGCGATCTATCTGTCGCTTCCGGTGCTTCTTGTAATGGGTTCCGGCGGCAGTCAGGATATGCTTCTCAACGACAGGATGATCTGGTCGACGATTTCGCCGCTCGGAAAGTGGGTCATCATTCCTGGACTTGTCGGTGCGATATTTTCGAGTGCCGTAGGTTCGATGCTCGGTGCTCCCAGGACCTTCGCCGCGATGGTCAACGACCACGTCAGGAGCCATAAACTCATCGAGTTCGTCAACAGCAGAAAGGGTATGTTCGCCGCTTTCGGGGTTTCGCTAGCGGTCGCTTTTTCGGCGATTTTCCTGGGCGATCTCAACACCGTAGCAACGATTGCTTCGATGTTCTTCCTGACGATTTACGCCATTGTCAACGTCACTTCGGCGCTTGAGAACATCATCCACGAGACGTCGTGGCGCCCATCCTTCCAGATCCCGTGGATCCTCAGCATGATAGGAGCTGTCTGCTGCGTTATCGTAATGTTCCTTATCGACAAGAAATACTGCGTCATCTGCATCTTTCTTGAGCTGATATTTTACTTCATCCTTCAGCGCAGGACGGTCCAGGCGACCTCCGGCGACGCGAGACGCGGAGTCTACGAATTTCTTGTGAAGACTTCGCTTTCGAACCTCCGCTCGCTCAAGATGACGCCGAGAAACTGGCGCCCGTACATCCAGCTGATCGTCAACGACCACAAAAAACAGCTCAACCTGGTCCGTTTCGCTTCCTATTTCGGCCAGAACTCCGGGATAGTTACGGTCTCGGAGCTGATTTTCGGCGATCTGAACGGAACGACGAACTTTGACCGTGATGCAAACACGGCGGCGATCGACAAATTCTACAGCGATGCAAATCTGGTAGTATTTCCGGAGAGTTATATTGTCGAGAACCATCTGTTCGAGAGCAGTCTGCTGACGGCTGTACAGGCGAACGGCATGGCTGGTCTTCGTTCGAATCTTGTTATGATGTGCTGGCCAGACAAGCCGGAATATCTTTCGAGATTCCTCGTCCTGCTCCGGAAATTCGCAGCTCTCAAGCTTTCGGCCATGATCGGCAGGGTAGACCCCGACTTCGAACAGCCGCGTGACGGGAGCAGGCATCTGATCCACGTCTGGTGGGGCGGTCTGCAGCGCAACGGAGACCTTATGCTTCTTCTCGCATACCTGCTGAAGTGCTCGCACCCGTGGAAAAATTCGGTCATCCGGCTGATAAGCGTCGTCCCGCGGGAGGAGGATGCCGAGTCGGCGCGCCAGGCGATAAACAGGCTTTCGGTCGATTCCAGGATCGCTGTCGAGCCTGAGGTCATCGTCAGGAAACAGGGCGAGGCGTTTCCCGACATTCTTGACAGAACGAGCGCTGAGGCGGATGTCGTCTTCCTCGGTCTGAAGACTCCGTCGGACGGCGAGGAGGCTGATTACGCAGAACAGCTCAGGCGCTTTGCGAAGAACCTTAAAACCGTCTTTTTTATAAAGAACTCAAGTGTCTTCCAGGGACAGCTGCTTGAGACCTCTTTGGAGGGTGAGCGAGAGACTAAGTAATGAAATTTATTGAAGAATTCAAAAAGAACTTCCGCGAGCTGGATGAAAGGTTCAAAAGATTTCAGGTCGAAATAAACAAGAAGTATCTCTACAAATGGTACGATGTCTGGGTCGAGTGGCTCAGGAAAAGGCATTCGACGCGTTCGAATTTCGTCGTCTTCTTCATCTGTTCGCTGATAGTGGCATATCTGACGATCCCGAACTCGGTCGAGACCAGCTATCCGACAGACGAGCGTTACGTCGGGATGCCTTTGGACCATCCGATCCACGCAGACCGCGACTATACGATCCTTCAGCGCGAAAAGACTCTGGAAAACAGGCTCAACGCGCAGAAAGGCGTTCTCAACAGATATAACTTCATCGCGCCTCAGGACAGCGACCAGACTCAGGTCCCGAAGGCCTTCAAACTGATGAGGTCGACGGCAAAGGAGAGCATCATCCAGACGATGATCTCCACGAATTCGCCGGTCGAACCGGAGTTCCGCGAGATCGTCGCCGACTACATCCTAAGTCTCGGGAAGAGCTCTCTCTACGCAGGCCTGAAGGCCGGGCTGCCGGCTGCTTTCGCCGCCCGCCGTGAAGAGTTCCAGACGACTTTGAACAGCTGGGTCGACGACACGACCTTCAAGCTGCTTTCCGAAAACCTTTTCCCTGCTTCGATCGACAGCGCCGTCGAGTCGATCGCGAACTATATCAACGACAACAACTACTTCGTTTTCCGCAAGGGGCTGCCGGAGGATTACAAGCCGCAGGACATAGCGGTCAAAAAAGATTTTGTTATGAAGAGTCCGCGCTCGAAGGTCATTTCGGCCTCGTCTCTGCAGCCTGAGATCATCCACATCATGAAGAAAACCGAGATCGGCAACGAGTTTACGCCGCAGGGCATCGAACTTGTTGCGAAACTGGCGACCTTCGCGATTAAGGACAACATCTCCTTTGACAGCGAAACGACCGAAAACGAAAAGATAAACGCGCAGAATTCCGTGCCGAATGTTGAGAAGATCATACGTAACGGCGAGCTGATAAAGGCTTCGGGTTCGCAGCTGACCAAGGAGGATATCGAGATCTTCCGTGCTATCAAGGAGCAGACGGCGACAGTTTCAAGGATGGAGATCTGGACGCAGAATCTATTTTTTATCTGGGCAGTTGTGGCTATCGCGTTCCTCGTTTTCCAAAGATCTGTCAGCAGATTCAAGTTTCGCAACAAGGATATCCTGCTGATGTCCATACAGCTTGTTCTTGCGATGGTGCTTTTCAAAAAGATCATTCCTTTCTTCGAGCCCTTTATCCAGTGGAAATACGCGACTGATACGAGAGTCCTTTACTTCCTTATCCCGATCCCGTTCGTCGTGGCGACGGTCAGGATCCTGACGAATGTCGAGACCTCGTGCTTCTTTCTGATCGTGCTCAGCGCCCTTATGCTGCCGATTTTCAAAAACAACTACTATTTCCCTGTCTACTACACCGTTTCATCGCTCTTTTACATCCTTATCATGAGGCATGTCGAGAGCTACACCGATATTTTCAAGCGCTTCCTCTGGAGCATTCCCTTCATGGCGTTTTTGGCGATGATCATCGTCTGGATGGACAGCACAATCGAGCGGTCGAACCTTCTGGCTTCGATCTTCTGCGCGATCGGCAACGCCGCCTTTTCATCACTTTTCATGGTACCGGTGGTGATGTTCTACGAGTTTGCTCTCGAGTACGTCACGAATATGAAGTACATCAACTACTCCACGATGAACAATCCGCTTCTGAAGAGGCTTGCGGTCGAGGCGAACGGCACCTATCAGCACAGCCTGAACGTCGCCAACATCGTTGAAATCGCAGCGCGTGTGCTTGGCATAAACCCGCTTCAGTGCAAGGTCATGGCATACTTCCACGACATCGGAAAACTGAAGGATCCCAAGTACTTCACCGAGAACCAGCACGGTACGAACCCGCATGACGGCAAGAGTCTCTCACTTTCGGCGAAGATCATCATGCAGCACCGCGACACCGGGCTTGAGATGGCGCGCCGCGAGCATCTCGGCGAGGAGATAGAGAGTGCGGTCATCGAACACCACGGGACAACGACGACCTACTTCTACTTCAAGGCGAAGAAAGAGGGGATAGACGTCAACCAGATCGATTTCAGGTACAAAGGGCCGAAGCCGAGGTCAAAGGAGACGGCGCTTCTGATGCTTGCTGACAGCTGCGAGGCCGCGGTCAGGAGCATCCCGGATGCAGAGAGGAACGCGGAAAAGATCGAAAAGATGGTTGACGCGATCCTGAACGGCAAAAACGCCGAAAATCAGTTCTCGGAGTGTCCGATGACGACGAGCGACATAGAAAAAGCGCGTCAGAGCATTGTTTCGACTCTCCAGAGCTTTTATCACCAGCGCGTGCAATATAAATAACGATATCAGGGGTTTAACGTGAAAGTTGCATTTTTTTCAGAGTGCGGTTTCGAGCCGGGCGAGCTTAAAAAAGGCGCAAGAAAGGCGGTTTCGGCGGCACTTAAATACAAAAAACTGAAGCCAACAGATCCTTACGAGGTGTCGGTGATCTTTGTCGAGAAGGAGAGGATCCGCGGGATCAACCGCGACTACCGCGGCATCGACCGTGCCACCGACGTGATTTCGTTCGCGCTCCGCGAGGGCGAAGGCGCCGAGTTCACGCCGTTTGTGCTCGGCGACCTCTACATCTGCAGCGATGTGGTGGCTGACCATGCCGCCCGCTACGGCAACAGCCTTGAGACGGAGATGCTCTTCATGGTGGTCCACGGGATGCTTCACCTTCTTGGTTTCGACCACCACAAAAAGGGTGAGCGCGAGGCGATGCGGCAGGCCGAAAACGAGCTGATGACGGCGCTCTGCCCCGACTGGAGAGGCCGCGGTGAGGAGTAGCCTGAAGCTTGTTGCGGCGGGACTTGCCTTTGTCCTGAGCTATGCCTTCAGCTTTCCGATAGTTATCCCCGGCGGCACCGAACCGATGCTTCTGCACAAGCTGCTCGGGAGATTCCTGATCCTTCTTGTGATCCCGCTTTTTTTCTACGTCGTCGAACACGCTGGTCCAACGCTGAAAAGGCAGATCGCCGCGATCTACGCGATAACGCTTCCGGCAAACGCGATGGTGTTTTACTGGTGCTACTTTGCGCTGAACACCTACGGCGAGATCGACACTGTTCTGACGGTTTTGATCCTTCTTCTGATGTATTCGGCGCTCAGCACCTTCTGGGTCGTCTTCTTCCTGATCTGCCGGTTCCTCTCGAGGCGCGGCAGGGTCGCTCCGTGGCTTGTCGCAGTCACATGGACGGTCAACGAGTCGGTCCGCGGGCTCTTCCCGGTCGACTTTTTCTGGTCGGTCCTGGGACACTCGCAGTACAACAATCCGGTCACGCTCCAGTGGGCTTCAATAGGATCTGTCTACCTGATTTCCTTCATGATAGTCTGGCTTTCTGCCTACGTTTATACGCTGATAAAAAAGGAACATCCGGTCCGCGAAGGCGTAGTCCTGACGATCGTTCTTGCGGTTTTGTGCATCTACTCGGCTGTACAGCTTCATATTTTCAGGAACGAAAAGCCGGAAAAGGAGGTCAAGGTCGCCATCATGCAGCCTGCGATCAACCAGTTCGACATCAACCAGCGCGAGGTGAACGTTTTTAACATCATCGGCTCGCTGACTTCGCAGCTCAACACCTTCGACGACGACTCCGAGCTTGTCGTCTGGCACGAGGCGGCGATGCCCTTCAGGATCCCGGTCGGCTTCACCGATTTCCAGTACATTATGGACAAGTACTTCCCCGACGCGAAAAACTTCCGCAACCACATCGTCGGGATGGACATGGTGAACAACGAGTTCCAGTCGGAATACTACAACGCCGCCGGTTTCATCCAGGACGGCGAGATCAAAAAAATATACCGCAAAATCAAGCTGGCGCCCTTCGGCGAATACCTGCCGTGGAGCGAATTCCTGCGCTCGATCGGCTTCCGGACGCTCATCCCCGAGATGGTCGGAGACTTCGGACGCGGCAAGGAGCATACGGTCTACGACTTCGGCGGCTTCAAGGCGTCGATACTCATCTGCTACGACGGGACATCGGCCGAAAGCGTTGCCGAGTTCGTGCGTAACGGTGCGGAACTGCTGGTGAATATCTCCAATGACGCATGGTTCGGCGCGTCGAGCGAGACCTTCCAGCACGGCAGTTTCTACCGCTTCCGCGCAGTCGAGAGCGGCCGGACGATCATCCGGGCGGCGAATGTCGGCATCAGCGAGGTCGTTCTTCCGAACGGAGAGGTCGAGGATTCGACCGAATTTTTCAAGGCGGCGACGATCAACAGGAAGGTCCCGCTTTACACCGGAAAGACGATCTACCGGATGTTCGGGAACTGGTTCCTATACTCGCTGATTGCGGTTTTGTGCTACTTTTTGCTAAAGGCTCTGAAACGGGAAAAATAGGAGAGAAGAATGAATTCAAAGGAAAAAATCGCGATTCCGGCACAGATCATGCCGACAAGGGATCCGAAGGAGAGAGCGAAGTGCTTCGACGAAGTCCCGCTCGGCTATACCGAGGAGATGGCGGTCGCCGAGGCAAGCCGCTGTCTCAACTGCAACACGCTGCCCTGCGTCCGCGGCTGCCCGATCAACATCAACATCCCGAAGTTCCTCAACCTGACGATGGAGCGCAACTTCGTCGAGGCGGTCGGGGTGATCCGCGAAAGCAACTACCTGCCCTCGATCTGCGGTAGGGTCTGCCCTCAGGAGAGCCAGTGCCAGAAGGAGTGCACGATCGGCAGGATAACCTCGCACCCGATCTCGATCGGCAATATCGAGCGCTTCCTTGCCGACAACTTTTCCGATGAGCTTCCTAGCGTAGTGATCCCGCCCAAAACCGGCAGGAAGATCGCGGTCGCCGGCAGCGGACCGGGCGGACTGACCTGCGCGAGCGACCTCGTCAAGTCCGGTCACAGCGTGACGATTTTCGAGGCTCTTCACGAGCCGGGCGGCGTTCTGGCCTACGGGATCCCCGAATTCAGGCTTCCTAAAACCATATTAAAAAAGGAGATCGATTCGCTGAAAAAGATGGGTGTCGAGTTCAAAATGAACACGATCATCGGCAAAACGATCACGGTCGAGGAGATCCTGCGTGACTACGACGCGCTCTTCATCGGCACCGGCGCAGGCGTTCCGACCTTCCCCGGCATCAAGGGCGAGGACCTTCCCGGCGCCTATTCGGCGAATGAATACCTGACCCGCGTCAACCTCATGCGGGCTTGGGAAAAGGATGCACGCACACCTGTCACGGTCGGGAAGACCACGATCGTCGTCGGCGGCGGAAACGTCGCGATGGACGCGGCGAGAACGGCTCTCAGGCTCGGCAGCAAGCGTGTCATCGTCGCCTACCGGCGGCTCGAAAGCGATATGCCCGCCAAGATCGAGGAGGTCAGCCACGCGAAGGAGGAGGGGATCGAGTTCAAGTTTCTCATCTCTCCGGTCGAGATCCTGGAGGACGAAAACGGCAGGATCGGCGGCACAGTCTTCCGCCGGATGCGCATCGAGAAGGATCCCCAGGGCGGCAGGAACAAAATTTTCGAGACCGACGAGACCTTCCTGATCACCAACGACGTCATAATTTTCGCGACCGGAACAAGCCCGAACCCGACGCTCACCTCCAACTGCCTCGGCCTCGAGCTCGACAAGTACGGCGGCGTCGTCGTCAACCCGGAGACGATGCAGACCAACATCCCGAAAATCTTTGCCGGAGGCGACTCGATCAGCTCATCGTCGACCGTCATCATGGCGATGTCGAACGGCAAGACAGCGGCAAAGGGTATAGACAAATTTTTGAAAAGCCAGGAATAAAAATAGACCTTTTGTTGTTTTGCTTCGGTAATATTTGTAGAAAAACAGTAGAGGTGAAAAAATGGATTCAGCAGCTAAGCTCGAGCTGAAGAGCGTATCCAAGTCGTTCCCGGCCGGAACAGACGGCAGACTCGAAGTTTTGAAGGATGTCTCGCTCACCCTTGAATCGGGCGATGTCCTGCGTCTGGCGGGCTCCAGCGGAAGCGGAAAGACGACCTTCATGAACATCGTTTCCGCACTGATCCAGCCAGATTCCGGGTCTGTCATTTTCAACGGGACCGACGTCACGCGCCTTGGCGAGAGCGGAAAAGACCGCTACCGCGCCGGGAACATCGGCTACATCTTCCAGACTTTCAACCTGCTTATGCCCTATTCGGTGATCGAAAACGTCTATGCGCCGCTTGCGTTTGCCGGAAGGCTCGGTAGCGACTACCGCAGCAGGGCAATGGCGGCGCTCGGACGGGTCGGGATGGCTGATTTTGCAGACAAGCTGCCCTATCATCTTTCGGTCGGTCAGCGCCAGCGCGTTGCGATCGCAAGAGTCCTTTTTGCCAGACAGAGGCTGATCCTTGCCGACGAGCCGACCGCCAGTCTCGACAGCCGCTCGTCAGGAGTCGTCCGCGAGGTGCTGGGCGAGCTGAGCGGGCAGGGGGCGATCCTTGTCTTTTCGTCGCACGACACGACCTTTGAGACTTTCCGTACTACCAGGACATTCGACCTCGAAACGGGGGTGATATCATGAGGATCCGCTATATCTTCAAGGCCGCCGCCCATAGCATAAAACACCGTAAGAGCGCGTTTTTTATATCGGTTTTTTCCATTTCAGTTTCGTTCCTTCTGCTCTGCGCGATAGGTAACATCTCCTTCGGGATCGCCGCTGCGACAGTCAACCGCTCGCTCGCGTTCCCGCTTGTTGTCGGGCCTGTCGGATCGAGCGACACCGCGCTTGTGATGTCTTCGGTATTCAACGTCGACAAGCCGAACGGCACCCTCGACTACGGGATTTTCGAGGAGCTTTCCGCCGACAAACGCGTCCGTGCCGCCTTCCCGGTGATCCGCTCGGACAGCTATCTTGGTGTTCCGATCACGGGAGTAAACTCGGCTTATATCAATGAAATTTCAAAAGGATTTTCGTCACTTATGCAAAATGTGAAGGCTGACGACATCTTCGGCGAAGGCGCTCTTCACTGCGCGGTCATCGGCTCGAAAATCGCGGCAAGGCACGAGCTTGAGACCGGTGATGAATTTTTCGGGAGTCACGGACACGTCGGCGACGAGGATGCTCACGAGCACCGCGGTTTTGCCTACAGGGTCTGCGGGATCCTGGAACCTACGAACAGCGTCGAGGACTTCTCGATTTTTGTCGATCTGCGCTCTGCCTGGGCGATCCATGCGCACCATCATCACGAAGAGGAGGCTGAGCACGGACACGAACATGAACACGAAGGTGAACATGAACACGAAGGAAAAATCACAGCGGTCCTGGTCAAAACCGTAAATCCAGCGGCGACTGCGGCGCTGGAGCGTGAATACTCGGAAAACGGCAGGACCAACGCGGCGAACGTCGCCAAAACCGTCCGTCAGATAGTCCAGTACATGAACAAGGCCGAGACCGCAGCCGGGTTTTTCAGCTACGGAACGCTGGTTCTGGTCATGCTGATGATTTTCGTCACGATCCTTATGTCGGTCAACGAGCGGAAAAAGGAGATGGCGCTGATGCGGACGCTCGGAATAGGCAGGTTACCTATTGCGATGATGATCGTTTTGGAATCGCTTTTCACCGCCTTCTGCGGCGTATTTGCGGGCTCTGCGGCAGGCCACGCGGCGCTTGCGCTCCTGAAACCGAGGATCGATGTCGCGCTCGGGATCAGTCTTGAGCCCCTCTTCTTCACGGAGGTCGAGCTCAACGGGATCGCGGTGACGGCGGCAACGGCGCTTTTGATTTCCTTTGCGGCACTTGTTAAAATTTACAGAATGAACCTGACCGAGGAGGTTTCGAGAGATTGATTTTAGCTGATGATTTCGGAGGAAAGATGGCTAAAAGGTTTATACCTATATTAGTGTTGCTTATGAGTTTGGCGTCATGCAGCAGAGGAGCTGAAGAGCCGGTAGCGGAACCAAAACCTGCTCTTGACCCTGGATCAGACACAGTAGCGGCTGAAAAGACACCTGAAAGGACTCAACTTGATGAAAAAACAGAAGAAATCAAACAAGTCAAGGAGCCGGGCGCGGCTAAAAACGGTGAGGAAGAGGGGCTGAAGAGGCCTAAAACCAAGAGCGAGGAGACCCTGGAAAAGGTAAACGAGTCGGTTGCCGACAGTTTTTCGGAACACGGCAGGGGCGCTGTCGTCAGATCGGGCGACAAACTTACCGAAAACGAGAAGCGCCACTTGGCCTACAACGTCAACAGCGCCGATTCGGAAAAGCCTGCTACTCCGCTTGAATTCAAGGGGCTGCGCAAAATTTACACCTACTTCAGGATCAAGGAGCGTCTGCCTCAGGAGGTCGTTGACGCGCTGAACGGCTCGAGAGTCGTGATCGTCGGTGCGGTCATGCCTTTCGAATCGATCCCCGAGAACGGCGAGGTCAACGAGTTCTGGCTTGCAAATCCGAGGATCGTCGCCGAGGGGTGCGTCTTCTGCAATCCGCCGACACTTGCCGATCTTGTCTACATCTACCGCAACGAGGGCGAGGCACCCTTCAAGTTCGACCGCGAGACGCTCTTTAAAAAGGTCACGCTCGCCGCGGTCACGGGAAGACTTTTTTTCGGACCGGACGAGGTGAAGGGCCAGCTTTTTCTGAACAGCATTCTTGCTTCCGATGTCGAAATTTTTGAGTGACGAATTTTTTTTCGAATTTTAACAACCTGATTTCATTTTGCTTTTTTTATGTTTGCCGATTAGGTGCTTTTTTATTGATTAGGTGCTTTTTTGTGCTACAATTTCACACTTTAGTGCTTTAGCATTTTTGGAAATTTGAGTTTTTTGAATAATAGGAGGAGGCATTGAAAGTTTTCAAAATTTACCTTCTTGTGCTGCTGATTGCAGGCGCTTTCGCACTCGTGGCGCAGGAAGCGCAGCCGGAATCGGCAGATGCTCCGGCGGAGGCGGCTCCGGCAGCTGAAGAGGCACCGGCGGAAGCGGCTCCCGCTGCAGAACCTGCACCCGCAGAACCTGCTGCCGAGGAAGCACCGGCAGAGGCTGCACCTGCTGCAGAACCGGCTCCGGCAGAAGGAGATCTCGCGGCAGAAACCAAGGCTGCTGAAGAGGCACCGGCGGATCAGGCTGTTGCGGCTGAAGCTCCGGTCGCTGGCGGTAAAGAGGGTGACAAACCTGCCGAAGCGGCTCCGAAGTTCGCGATCGGTCTCAACAACGGTTTTTCTCACGGATTCGCAAAGGAGCGCAAGAGTTTCGGCTACACGCTGAACGTTTTTGTATCCTATATGCTTCCGTGGGAGCTTGCTCTTTCGGCTGATGTAGGTCTCAGAGCATCCTATAGATACGGAATGGATGTCGCTTATTCAACGGAAAGCGGTGATTTTTCTACGGACAGTCTGAGTTATTCCAAATTCGACGGAACTCCGCTCAATGTCGGTCTTTCAAAGGGTTTCGAACTTGGAAAAGGCTCCGGCGTGATGGCTTCTCTCGGTATCGGCGTCTCCCTGCCCTTCACCTCGAAGGAGCTTTGGGATGTCTATAACGTAAGAACTATCCTCGGCGTTGATTTTGGTCTTTCCAAGAACTTCAAGCTTCCGCAGGATGTTATGCTCGGTCTCTCGTTCGGATTCAGCTATGCAAAGACTTTCGCTGATTACGACTGCGCTTGGGACAAGTACGGAAACGAACCTTTGGGTTATCTCCAGAACCATGACATCGGACTCGTTCTCGGGCTCGGTATCGGCTACAAAGGCTTCGGCTTCAAACTCACCGGCGGCTACAACTTCGGGTCGGATTTCAAACTCAGCTCGGGCGACTACTATTACGACGACTGGTCGAAACACGGTGCTATCAAAGATTCCAAGTGGTACTATCTCTTCTCGTTCGGAGCGACGGCATCCTACTCGATCAAAGGCTGGAACTTCGCTCTCGGCGTAAGGACGAACGCACCGGAATTCGACAACGGAAACTACTCCGGATACACGGAGCTTCCGGGCGATCCCGAAGTCAAGAACGGCTCGACGAACTATCCTTTCAAGGCAAAATATACCACAATATTTGCAAACGTTGGTTACACATACAGCTTTTAAAAACTAGGGAGGTGTTTTACTATGTGGAAAAAAAGACTTTCGTCACTTCTTCTCGCTGTTTTTGCAGTGCTGGTAGCAGTATCCTGCACGACAGAGAGGAGCGCAGTTGACAAGACCGATGAGCTTGCTCTCGACAAAAGGTTGTTCGAAGGCGAGTTCTTTGTACGTCAGACCATTATCGATCTTCCGTACACCGCTGATTACGCTTTCATCGGCGAATCGAACAACGGCAAGATCATAAAATGGAAAATCACTGAAAACTGGCTTATCGGCTACAGCATCTGGGATAAGCTCACATCGATCGACTCCAACGAGATCATCGACGTAAACGAAACTCCGGTTGTTGCTTACCCGATCGCAATGCACTACGACATCGTTCCTTCGGAAAATCCGACAACGGGCGAGGCTCTTCCTGTCCTCGTTGCAAACACGGACAGACCCTGGAACGAGAGACGTTACTTCTCGCTGGTTACGAACTCCATCAGCGGAGTAACCAACCGCGAGCTTCAGTACCTCAATCTTACAGTTGAATGGGGTGCTCCGTTCTTCAAGGGTGCGCTTACGACCGCAACGGATTTCGAATTCTATGCACACGACGGTACGTATATCCAGCCCAAAAAGTATCGTGACTACACTGCACTCACAAACGATCAGGAGCGTTTCAACAAAGAGGTCGAGTGGTTCCAGTTCACATCAACTGAATACTTCGAGCCGATCGGCGACTGGAGCACGATTTACAACTGGGACGATATCGATGAGTTCATCGGCAACGAGCCCGCAGCTGTAACTTACCGTTTCGTATTCTCGAAGGTCAACAGAGACGTTGTCGGTAAGAGAGACTACGACCTTGCAACCAAAAAGTTCACATGGACGAAGGGTTCAAAAGACAACGGTTTCAGACCGCTTGAATATCCGGATGAGATGTTCCGTGAATACGGCTTCTTCACCAACAAGTTCAAAGGTTATGACAACTACCACGGCTACAGAGAGGACAACTTCCATACACTTGCAAACTATTGGAATATGGCTTGGGCTGATTCCAACAAGAAATGGAACTTCACCTGCACCGAGTCTCCCGAGAACTACAACGAGTGTCTCAAAAAGATCAAATACCAGCAGAAGATCGTTTTCGTTTCATCACCGAAGACTCCTCTTCGCATGATCCCCGCAAACTGCGCGATCGCAAAGGATTACAACTATGCAATGCTTGGCGCAAGATTTGCAGCTATGAACCCGGGCAGCGATACCCGTATGTTCGAAAAATGGTATTATGAAAACTACAAGAACGATTTCTTCAAAGAGATCAAAACCGCTGACGGCGGCACCGCTATCGTCAGAGATACCGACTGGTATGTAAAGGACCTTAACGATCCTAATAACCCGCACTCCGCAACATGGAAGGAAAAATGCTTTGTTCCTGACAAACAGGCATGGATCCAGAATTGGGACGGTTCATTTGTTGACGAGACCGGCGATGTTTCTGCAGAGGATCTCGCTTCCCGCGTAAACGATATCGTTGTTCTTGTTGAAAACCCGGTTGAGTCTTATGTCCCCGCAAGAGACGGAAAGGCTCTTTACGGCTTCGGCAACTACTACAACTTCTCCTCCGAGGACACCAGCAACGCTGTAAAGATCTGCGTTCTTCCGGAAGAGGCTGATCAGTATGATGAAGAGAAAGTTTCCTACTTCTCGACATGCAAAACCAACAATGACAAGATGTCCGAGCTTTACATGGAAGCAGGAATCGGCGAGTACGGTGCAACATGGAGAGGCGACCGCTGGGACTGCCAGATCTATGCTGAAAACGAATCCTGCCCCGAAGGCTATGTCGAAGCAAAGGCTGCATGTGTTCTCACAGCAGAGAGAACCTGCCAGGTCGAAGCAGGACTTCCTGTCCTTCGTCACAAATATGACAACGGTAACCCCTATGCTGCACTCATCAACTGGGTCGAGAAACCCACAGAGTACGGTATTCTCGGTGTTTCGCAGTGGAACGTAAACCCGGAGACCGGTATGTCTCTCGGCGGCGGTTCAAATATCGCCGGTTCAGTTCTTGCATGGTGCAACACAAGAGGTATCGAGCTTGCAAAGATGATCATCGACCAGGATGATCCCGCTGCTTGGGACTGGAAAGATCTTATCAACCCGGATTATCAGAACACTCCGTCGGTAATTTGGGACAACAACGCAACAACATCCAACAAGAAGGATGAAATCTCTCTTTACAACAAGAAGACAAACCTTATGAGAATGATCAAAGAGGCTCGTCCGCAGGAGACCGTTGAAGAGAGAGTCGCAAGATTCAATGAAGAGTATCAGATGAAGACCCGCAAGTACGACAGATTCGACTTCACGTCGCTGATCGGCAACTCAAAGTGGGAAACAAAGATGATTCCTTATTCCATCAAGAAGAACCTCTTCCCGTGGATGAATCCGGCTGACAATCCGGCTTACACCGATGAGCAGAAAGAGATCATGCAGCCCTGGTATGTAGGTCCTGCAGCGATGGAAGCTCAGATCATCAGATACCTCAAGGCGAAAGCGCTTGACTTCGACTTCGATGAATCGTTCATGGATGGTTCGATTCTTCAGTTCATAAAGGATAAGCAGAGAATTATCCGCAAAGAAATGGGATTGGATGAGGATCAGGACTGGAGCAAGGTCGGTGACGAGGTCAAAGACGCATACGCTAAGAAGCTTATGTACGCTATCTATGATGAACTTGAAAAACTTCAGTACAAGGGCGTAGCTGAGCACGAAATGGGTCACACACTCGGTCTCAGACACAACTTCGCAGGTTCCACCGACGTAAGGAATTACGCAGACTCCTACTATGCTCCCGAGAACTATCCTGAGATGATGGAAGGTCTTGAGAAGCTTTACAAAGAAGAATCGGCAAAATCAGGCTTCCAGCCGGCAACATTCGGCAGAAAGGCTTACAGATTCAAAAAGGCTTTCATGTCCAGTGGCGACAATGAAATCCAGAACTCTCCGCTTACTTACCACACATATACATCTGTAATGGATTATCAGAGAGAGCTTTATATCCACTCTCTCGGCCTTGGTAAGTATGACCTTGCAGCTCTTAAGTTCGTATACGGCAGATCATTTGAAAAGGTCGCTGTCAAAGGCGGCGGCGCATACGGCGAGCTCATTCACCAGGGGGAGGCAGGCGACGAGTACGGCTGGGTCAACCCGATAAGAGATCCGAGATATCCGGATTACATCAGAACAAACGAGCAGTATCTTGACAATAACGGCGAACTCATCAAGGTTAAGGTTCCGACGAAACTTTATGTTTACTACGACAACGAAGGCAAAAAGGTCGAAGCACTTGCTCCGAACGTAAAAATGTCGCTTGACGTAATGAACGAAGGTCTCAAGAAGACCTACAACGAAGATAAAGGTGAGTACGAGTACGCTTACGACTTCGACTGTGACAAAGAGCTTGCTCAGTGCATGTCCGACATAACATATCTTGTCAACGACGGCAGTCACTATGAGTACACCTTCGTTACAGATGAAAAATCATCCGACGATCCTAAGGCTAACACATTCGATGCCGGCTACATGGCTTCCGATATCATCAGAGGCATGGCTGATATGGATGACGCTTACTACTTCCTGAGATTCTTCAGAAGAGGTAACCCGAAGTTCAGAGAGTTCCGCGGCAGAACATCCATGAAGATGATCTACGACACACTCTTCTCGAAGTATAAATACATCCACTTCCTGCTTGATTACAACTTCTATGCATACGGCAAGTGGGGTCCGTACATTCTTGGTCTCTATGAGCCCGGAAACTGCACGGAAACATTCCCGATCCCGACCTCGGAAGAGCCCGGAACCGAAAAGAAAGTCAAGAACTACCTCTGCGAGGAGCTCCAGAGAGCATTCAGAGGCGAAGAGTACTGGATTGACGATTACGGCAACTTCAGGACCAACACCCCGATGGGTCCGGCTGACCACGTAATCGCAGGTATGGAAGGTGCAAACTACTTCTACTACGATGTTCTTTACAGACCTGCTGTCGGTGCTTACATGCAGATCAGCGGCGGAAACGATCCTGATATCAATGATAAGATGGAAGGCAATCAGGGCGGTTACTATCAGTCAATGGACAACTACATCGACGGATATGCAGATATCGCTCCTGGCGTAATCCAGATCACTCCTCTTCTCGGACGTTTCCAGAAGGATCGTTACGACATTCAGGACAACGAGCAGATCTACTACGACAAAGTCCTCAGAAGAGCTTATGCAGAAGAGAAGATGGTCGCTATCTACGCTATCGCAAACAGCGGCTGGTTCGATGCGAAGTACAGAAGAGAGAGCCGTGCAAACACTCCGGACCAGATGTTCACCGGTCTTGAGAACGTCAAGTTCACAATGCTTTCCGATGTCATGGACGAAGAGGCACTCTTCTCCTTCTCTCCGTATTGTGTAAATTCAGAGACGAAGGCGATCGCAAAGGTCGACGTTCCTGTAAACATCCTTACCAACTGGGGTGCATTCCCTGAGTTCGCAGCTGTTGACGAAAACGGCAACCAGCTTGTTCAGCAGGGTTCGATTTACAACTTCAAAAAGAACCTCTGCTCGCAGGTCGGCGAAAAATGGCTTCCGATCCACGCTGGCTGGACCTACTTCGACAAGATGTGGCCGATGTACTGGGCAATGGGCAACGTAGCGAATATGTCTGCTGATACTTCGGTATACGAGAGATTTATCGCTTACAAGATCCCTGCTTACGATATCACCAACTATCCGGAGCCGGATGTAAACGAGGCTCAGTTCCTCAACAAGGACGGAAACAACTACTACAGAGCAGTTCTTCCGACCTCAGCTCTTGACTCTCAGGACGGTGCAGGTCTTACCGCTTGGAAGACTTGCCGCGAAGAAAAGATCAGAGCAGGCGAGAATGACTTCACAGACTGCCTTGCTAAGGTCGGCTACTCAAAGTCCGGTGCAGCTGCAGCAAACGCAGAACTTGGTCTTGCATTGTTTAATGAGGGTAATAAAGAGGATAGTGCAAATCCGGAGAAATGCATACATGTCGAGACTGGAGCAGAAGTTGAGGTTGAAAGATGTATCCATACAGGCGATCCACGTTTCCCCTCTGTTGAAGGCTTCAGAAAGTATCTGTCTGACAAATATTCGAGACTTGCCCCGTCGTTCAGACTTGTTCAGAGCGCAGGCATCCTCAAGCAGAGCGAGCTTGACGATATGTCAGAAGGTAAAGAGGGCTACACCAGACTGGTCATCATGGAGACAACTCTTGACCAGATGAACGCTTTCGCGGTCGACAATCTCGGTCTTGCACCTTACTACGTATCACGTTACTAGACTCACAGTCTGGCAACATTTCAAAAGGGGGCTTCGGCTCCCTTTTTTTTTGGAGGAAAAGGGAGATGAAAGATCTGATATTAAAGCGGGCTTACGCGCTTGACGCGCTTATCGGCTTCGATTGTACCAAAATGGAGGAACTCAGACGGAATCTGGCTTTCGAGTTTTCGGCAGATGGCGAAATTACAAAGGATTCGGCGGCGAAGGCTATCGATCACACGATACTTTCTTTCAATGCGGCTGAAGATGACGTGCTAAGGATCTGCGAAGAGGCGAAAAGGTACGGTTTTGCGGCTGTCTGCGTCAACCCGGTATGGGTTAAGACTGCGGCAGAGTTCAGGGAGAAAAACGGCGCCTGCTTCAAGATCGCCACGGTCATCGACTTTCCGCTCGGAGCCTCAACGGCGGAAGCCAGAGTTGCTGAAGCCGGAAAGGCGGCCGCTGACGGTGCCGACGAGCTCGATCTTGTCATCGGGATCGGTCTTCTGAAGAGCGGGAAACTGCGCGAAACCTACGAGTCGATCAGGGCTCTGGCGGAAATGAAGTGCTTTCTGAAGGTCATTCTCGAGACTTCGGCCCTGACAGATTCCGAAAAGGTCGATGCGGCGCTTCTCGCCTTCTTTGCGGGTGCTAAGATGCTGAAAACTTCGACGGGAGTCAACGGAAAGGCGACGGTTGACGATGTCAGGCTCCTGAGGGCGGTCGCCGGGAAAAGTCTCGGAGTCAAGGCTGCCGGCGGTATCCGCGACAAGGAGACCCTGCTTGCGATGATGCGGGCGGGAGCCGACAGGATCGGATGCAGCAGCTCGGTCTCTATTATGGAAAACTGGTAAAATGGCTGGAAAAGTTCTCAAAATCACGGTTTTTGCGCTTATTTGCCTGATTGTTGCCGCGTGCAGCGCAGACAAGGCTGAAAGTGACCCCGAGACCCGGATCGTCAGGGAATTCTTTGAGGCGCGGGTCTCAGGGAATGCCGATGCCGCCTACGGTATGCTGAGCGAATCCACGAAGAGGCTCTACTCGGATGCGCAGTTCAAGGAGTACTGCTTTATCTATAAGGTGGTCGAGTTTGAAACTTCGGCGGGAAAGGACGGCTATATCCCTGTAAAATACACCTTTTACGACAAAAAATACAAAAAGGAGAGCACCGAGCTCTACACCTATTACATTACGGACAACATTGAAAATCTCAGGGTGGAAAACGGTAAGATACTCTTCCCTCACGTCGGTTTTATCTCGCTTAGGCAGGCGATAGAGGCAAGGGATACCGCTAAGGCGGAAGCAGCCGTGAAATCAATGCGTAATCTGGATCCGGAAAACCCTGATGTCGCGGATACGGCCGACAAAATGGGCTTTAATCTCAGGTAAAAAAGTTAATGCGCTGTTTTTATTCCGCTTTTTTTCTTGAAAATAGATGCTTCATAATTAAATTACCCCGTTTTTTTTTATTTTGATTGAAGGGAAAAATGAGCTTTGTAAGAAACGACAAAATCAGAAATGTGGCGATCATCGCCCACGTTGACCACGGAAAAACGACTCTTGTTGACGCAATGTTCAAGCAGAGCGGCGTTTTCCGCGATGATGAAATTGTAAACGAAAGGGTTATGGACAACATGGATCTTGAGCGCGAACGCGGTATCACGATTGCGGCGAAGAACTGTTCGATTGTCTGGAAAGGGGTCAAAATCAACATAATCGACACTCCCGGGCACGCCGATTTCGGCGGCGAGGTCGAGCGGGCGCTCTCGATGGCTGACAGTGCGATCCTGCTGGTCGACGCTTCGGAAGGGCCGCTCCCGCAGACGCGTTTTGTCCTTCGGAAGGCGCTTGAGGCGAAGCTCCAGCTTATGGTCGTCATCAACAAAATCGACAGGAAGGATGCGCGTCCGAATGAGGTCCTTGACGAGATCTACAACCTTTTCATCGATCTTGGAGCTGACGAGGATCAGCTCGAATTTCCTGTGCTTTACGCCATCGGCAGGGACGGGATCGCCCAGGAGACGCTGACTGAGCAGGGCAAGGATCTGCACATCCTGATGGATAAGATCGTCGAGTGCACGAAGGGGCCGGAGTATGATCCTGAGAAGCCGTTCCAGATGCTCGTGACGGATCTCAGTTACAACGATTACCTCGGCAGACTGGCGATCGGAAAAGTCATCAACGGCAGCGTCCACTGCAACCAGTCGCTTGTCTGCATCAAGGAAAACGACCGCCAGGTCAGGCTGAAGGTCACGCGGCTCCAGCAGTATCAGGGTGTAAAGCTGGCCGAGGCGGACAGAGTCGAGCCGGGCGACATCATCATTCTGGCGGGCATCGAGGATGTCAACATCGGTGATACGGTCGCGACGATCGAGGCGCCGGTCGCGCTTCCGAGGATCAAGGTCGACGAGCCGACTGTCAGCATGATCTTCACGATCAACAACGGGCCTCTGGCAGGCCGTGAAGGCAAGTATGTCCAGCTCCGCAAAATCAAGGAGAGGCTCCACAAGGAGACGCTGATGAATGTCTCCATCAAGCTGGAGGAGCCCGAAAACAACGAATATGTCGTCGTCAAGGGGCGCGGCGAGCTGCAGATGGCGATAATCATCGAGCAGATGCGGCGCGAGGGCTTCGAGCTCTGCGTAGGCCGTCCGACAGTCATTTACAAAGAGATCGACGGCAAGACCTACGAGCCGATCGAGCATGTCTACATCGAGTGCCACGAGATGTTTACCGGCATCGTCACGGAGAAACTTTCGATGCGCAAGGGCAGGATGCTGAACCTTGCAAGCGCTGCCGGCGAGCGGGCATACATGGAGTTTTCCGTGCCGTCCCGCGGGCTGATCGGCTACCGCGACCAGTTCCTGACCGATACGAAGGGCACCGGTACGCTCAACTCGATGTTTGAAGGCTACGAGGAGTACCGCGGCAACTTCCCGGTCCGCTTCACGGGTTCGATCGTGGCCGACAGGCAGGGCGAGGCGATCGCCTACGCGCTCTTCAACCTTGAGCCGAGAGGCGAGCTCTTCATCGTTCCGGGTATGCCGGTCTACGAGGGGATGATCATCGGCGAGCACTCGAAGGATCTCGACATCGACGTCAACCCGTGCAAGGCGAAAAAGCTCACCAACATGCGTGCAGCCGGCAAGGACGACGCCGTTACGCTGACGCCGGTCAAGCCGATGACGCTCGAACGCGCTATCCATTTCATCAACGAGGACGAGCTTGTCGAGGTCACTCCGACATCCCTCAGGCTCCGCAAGTCGGTGCTTTCGGCGGCGCTGCGCCACGCGATCCGCGGCAAAGAGTACACCGAGAGCCTGAAAAATTCCTGAAATCCGAAATTTCTGAAATAATTTTTCCGCTGACTTTGTTACTTTTCCGTAATTTTTAGGGAGGAAACCATGAGAAGATTTTCAAAAATTTTTGTTGTTTTTGCACTGCTGTTTTCGTTTGTGGCGGCAGGTGCTGCGGACATGCACGGCTTCGAGGAGGAGCTGATAAAAATTTCGGAGAAGGCCAAGAAAAGTGTCGCTCTCATCAAGACCCAGCGCACAGAAACGGTCGGCAGCGGGGACCCGTTTTTTGATATGTTTTTCAGGAATTTCGGCGGCAGACAGCCCCAGAAGAGCGAGGCGCTCGGCAGCGGTTTCGTTATCGACGAGCGCGATGGATACCTCATCACGAACAACCATGTCATCGAGAAGGCCGACTCCATCGAGGTGACGATCGACGGCAAAAAGTTCAAGGCGAAAACAGTCGGTTCCGATCCGCAGACCGATATCGGACTCATCAAGATCGAGGGCTTTGCAAACGGCGACATCAAGGCGCTGAAGCTCGCTGATTCGGATAAAATCAAGGTCGGAAGCTTCGCCATCGCGATCGGCAACCCCTTCGGGCTTTCGCACAGCGTGACGCTCGGTATCGTCTCGGCGACGGGGCGCTCCGGTATGCAGGTCTCGGATTACGAGGACTTCATCCAGACAGATGCGGCGATCAACCCAGGCAACTCCGGCGGGCCTCTGCTCAACATCGACGGAGAGGTCATCGGCGTCAACACGGCGATACTTTCGCGTTCCGGCGGTTACATGGGGATAGGTCTCGCAGTTCCGTCGAACATGGCTAAGGAGATCGTCTCCCAGCTCAAGAGCGGCAAGGGGATCCAGCGTGCGATGATGGGTGTCGTTATCATGGATCTGCATGACGAGCTGCGCAAAAATCTCGAGCTGGCTGATGACGTCAAGGGAGTATTCATTGCCGGAGTCGAGCCCGGCAGCCCAGCCGACAAGGCCGGGATCCAGCGTTACGATGTCATCACGTCGTTCAACGGCAAGCCGACGGAAAACAGCTCGCAGCTCAGGACTACGGTCGGTTTCAGCCCCTACAATAAAAAACTGCCGGTCGAATTGATACGTGACGGCAAAAAAATTAACGTTTCTGTTGTACTTACGAAGGATTTTTTGCTAAAAAACGAGGGCGGCGCAAAGATGCAGGGCGATCCGGCGGACAACCTCGGTTTCAGCCTCTCCGAAAAGGGCGGCAAAGTCGTTGTCGAGAGCGTCGAACCGGGTTCGCTTGCTCAGTCGGCGGGTTTCAGAAAGGATGACGTGATTCTTGATGTGAACCGCAAACGCGTGAAATCACTCAAAGAGGCTATGAGGATCATCGCTTCGAGCAAAAAGCTTCTGTTCCGTGTCGCAAGAGGAGGGCGTGACGACATCATCATTGTGATCAATAAGTAACGTTAATTTTTGGGAGATGAGAATGAAAAAAAGAGAAGAGATCGACAGCAGGAATTTCTGGCAGACAGAGCACCTTTACAAAAACGATGAGGAGATCGCGAACGACTTTTCGCTTGTAGAGAAGGCGACAGCCGAAATAGCGAAATTCGCGGGCAGACTTAACGAAAAATCCGAGCTTCTGAAGGCGCTCAGGCTTTCAAGCGACGCGATGCGCAGACTGATGAAGCTTCAGTGCTACGCTGACAGGAACCGCGATGTCGACATGAGCGTCGGCAAGTGGCACGAGCTCTGCGGAGTCGTAACGGCTGCACAGACCAAGATGGCGGCGGCAGGATCGTTCATGGAGCCGGAGCTTCTCTCCTACGACGAAAAACTGCTGCTTCAGTTCAGGAACGACCCCGATTTCAGCGATTTTTCACGCTACTTCGACGCGATCCTGCTGAACAAGCCCCACACGCTTTCGCCGAACGAGGAGAAGATCATGGCTCACTTCGGCGGGATCAGCCTCGGGGAGTACGAAACCTACTCGACCTTCTCTTCGACCGATATGAAGTTCCCCGAAATCGAGATCGACGGCGAAAAGATGGAGGCGAACATCCAGACCTACGCTAAATATCGCCAAAGCGATGACCGCGAGACGAGAAAGAAAGTTTTTGACGCCTTCTGGTCGACATACGACAGCTACAAAAACTCGATAGCGAAGATGCTCCACTATCAGACAAAATATTATGCAACGGTAGCGAAAATCAGGAACTATTCCGATGCGCTCGATGCCGAAATGAAGGCCAACGAACTTCCGTTTGACTTCTATTACACGCTCAGAGACAACGTCAGAGCCATCCTGCCGGCACTTCACGAGTACCTCGACCTCAAGAAAAAGGTTTTGAAGCTCGACGAACAGAGATACTTTGATGTCTACGCGACTATGGTAAAGAGCGGGAACAGCCGCGTCTTCACCTACGACGACTCGAAGAGGCTAGTCAACGAGGCGATGTCGTGCATGACTCCGGAATACCGCGAAGCAATCGCCAAAGCGATGGAACCGGAAAACGGCTGGGTCGATATCTATCCGAACGAGGGAAAGGTCAGCGGCGCCTATATGGAGGGCATGGCTTACGACACGCATCCCTACGTCCTGCTCAACCACATCGACGACTACAATTCGGCATCGACGCTTGCCCACGAGATGGGACACGCGATCCATTCGTACTATTCGAACAAATTCCAGCCATTTGAGAAGTCGCAGTATACGATTTTTGTCGCCGAGGTAGCAAGCACATTCAACGAGATCATGCTGATCAACCGTCTTCTCGACACCACTGACGACAAGGAGGAGAAGAGGTTCCTCCTCAACCACTTCATCGAGATGGTCCGTTCGACGGTTTTCAGACAGATGCAGTTCGCCGAGTTCGAGGACGCGATCTACAAAAAGGTCGAATCCGGCGAGGTCCTGACACCCGAATTTTTGAACGACACCTATGGCAAGACGCTCAGCCGCTACTACGGCGAGGAGTACGGTCTGATGAAGATCGACGAGCTCTACAAAAACGAGTGGGCGTTTGTTCCGCATTTCTACTACAATTACTATGTTTACAAGTATGTTGTCGGCTTTATCGGGGCGCTTTCGCTCGCTGAGGGTGTCAGAAGCGGCAAGATCCCGGCTGAGCAGTACATCAACGGCTTCCTGAAGGCAGGCTGCTCGAAACCGCCGCTGGAGATCCTCAAGGACGCAGGCGTCGACATGATGAGCATCGAGCCCTACAAACTAATCGAAAAGATGTTCGTCGAAAAGCTTCACCAGCTCAAGGAGCTTCTTTAGTTCCGGAAAAGCTGACCTCCAGGAATTTTGCATTCTTTATTGAAATCCCCTAAAATTTTTTATTTTTTATAGGTCTCGGCAGAGTATGATATTTTCCGGAAAAAAGTTTAAGACAGCAATAATACTGACTATTCTGATTCTGCTGCTTGCAGGTGCAGGATTCTATATTTTTGATCAGGTTACCAAAATTGAGTGGTCAAACCGTTCTCCAGACAAAATGGACTGGCCAAAGGCGATAGATTATTGCCGCAACTTGAATGAAGGCGGTCACAGCGACTGGAGACTGCCGGATATCGATGAACTCAGAACGCTTATCAAAAACTGTCCGAAAACAGAAACGGGCGGAGAATGCAGGGTGAGCGAAAAGAACGGCTGCTTACACGAGAAATGCTGGAAAAATCCTTATAAAAGCTGCTATTGTGAAAGAAAATGCGATGTCGGCTATTACAGCAAGCTGGGTGAAGAGAATATTCTTTGGTCTTACTCTACTGATTCATTTTTGACAAGTTACGCATGGTGCGTGGATTTCGAAGCAGGGTATGTATTCGAAAACAATAGATTCTCACAACACCATGTCCGTTGTGTGAGGGACGGCTTTACTAAAAACTCTCAAAAGGCAACTCCTGTAGATGATTTAGATTTCAATAATGTGGTCGTCATGGGTGCTCTTGACCAATCTGTCATCAGGAAGGCAATCAGAGAACATTGGCCGGATATAAGATCGTGTTATGAACATGAACTTAAAAAGGATCCTAAACTTTACGGAAGAATTGCTGTCAAATTTGTTATTTCTGCAACAGGTGCCGTAAAAAGTTCCAAAGTGGAGAGAACTACGGTGGAAAACGAAGCGGTCGAAAGCTGTGTCGCAGATCGGATCAAAAAGATCCAGTTCCCAGCTCCTAAAGGCGGAGGCATCGTTATTGCGTACTATCACTTTGTATTCATGCCTATTGGCAGTATACGCTCCTGACTGAAAGCAATGTGGTATCGTTATCGTTACTTATACGTTCGTATTTGAGCGACTGCTACTCCTTTCATTTTGTATTTCTCCGCAGGAATTGCAACGACTCCGTTTTGTCAGACAGGTACGGATCAGCCTAATTTGACTCTGTTTCCCTTATTTTTAAAATCAGACCGCCTGTGGCGAAGGTGTTTTCTGCAAAAACGCACATTTCAATTTCGGAGGGTAGGATGGATAAGATTCTTATTTTGGATTTCGGTTCACAGTATAACCAGCTCATCGCAAGAAGAATAAGGGAAATGAATGTTTACTGCGAGCTTAAACCGTTTGATGTAACGCTCGATTTTATTAAAGATTTCGCTCCGAAAGGGATAATTTTCTCAGGCGGTCCGTCTTCTGTCAATGATGAAGGCGCACCCGATGTCGATCCTGGGATTTTCGAACTCGGCATCCCGATACTTGGCATCTGCTACGGAATGCAGCTCACTTCATCGCGTCTCGGCGGAAAGCTCAGCAGCGGGAAAAGCCGCGAATACGGCCGCGCTTACATCGAAAACCTCGCTCCGGAATCGCCTTTTTTCAAGGGGATATCGCTCAAAACGCAGGTCTGGATGAGCCACAGCGACTATGTTTCGGAAATTCCCAAGGGATTTTATCCTATCGCGAAGACTGATACAATCCCGTTCGCAGCGATAGGAAACGACGAGAAAAAGATCTACGCGGTGCAGTTTCATCCCGAAGTGAACCACTCTCTCGAAGGGCGCAAGATGCTTTCCAACTTCCTTTTTGAAGTCTGCGGCGCAAAAGCTGAGTGGAAGATGGAAAACTACATTAAA
>JAEEGL013489747.1_pt1 | contig 34823 bp, 26 predicted proteins | sample 9134231 | NCBI WGS metagenome assembly JAEEGL01 (sample SAMN16246548, study PRJNA631951) | gut metagenome | biome: gut microbiome; feature: rumen; material: fiber-attached | host: Bos | place: Iran: Karaj | collected 2018-10
AAGCGCCTGCGCTTTCACTTCCCGCGATCGATTCCGTAAAGCTTGCCGCACTCACTACCGGCGTGTCGTGGTCGCCGAGCTACCGTACCGTCAGCCCGTTCTCCAACGTGCCCGGTCATGCCACCGATTTCGCGCATCTTACCGCGAACCGCGCGGACGTGTTCCTGTTCATCATCGACTGGTTCGTAACCGGAATGGAAATGGATCAGGCGGATATCGAAGCCGGCAAGAAGGACCTTCTGACGCAGATCCTGGAGCTCATCAACTCCATGAAGGAAGAGGAAGAAACCGTAGAACCCGGTGATGAAGATCCGCCCGCAGATCCGCCTGCCGATCCGCCCGAGGAAGGTGCGGAAGAGGAAGCCGCGCTGCCCGAGATGGTACAAACTATTATAAATAACTTTGTAACCAACTATACGGATTCCGTTGCCGCGATCGTGGAGCTTACCGCGCCGCAGCGCTACTCCATGGAAAGTGTAAAGAGCATCAACTGGATCACCGAAGGCAACATCGGCGCGCCGGAAGATTATATGACCTTCTGGACGGAAGAATATTCCGAGTATACGAAGACCGACTGGACCAGAGAAGATGCCATGTACGTGGAAGAGCACCTTGAAGAGGCGCTGAATAACCTGATCAAGTTCCTCAGCGATACCGATACGCTCGGCGGCGCAACCACGCTCGGCGAAGCGATCGAATATCTTGCGGGCAGCCTGATCACCGCGGAAACGGCGAATAGTCTTGTGGGTACCATCAGCGATCTGCTCGGCGGGCTTGAGCTTCCGGATGCCATAGCAAATATGGGGCTGTTGGAGCAGGTCGGGCTTGACGTAACCGCATGGGATGGCATGACCTTTGAATTCGAGGACGGCGATATCAACGCCTTCAAGGCGGCGCTCACCGAGATCCTCCTGCCCGTACAGCCGCTGCTCGGATTCATCCTTGCTGAGCAGGATATTGAGATCTCGCTGTTTGATTCGCTCACTGTCAAGGCCCTCGGTTACGACGGCTATTCCTATGGCCTTGTGCCGTTGCTGGAAGCCCTCGGCGCCACCGGCCTGAAATCTACTGCTGATTTTATCGCGGATAAGGATAATATTGCAAAGAACGTGATCGACGGCTTGTTCTCCATTATCGATCAGCTCATCGAGAGCCCGATGGACTTCATCAAACAGGTCGTTCCGTCCATTATCTACTTCGATAAGGTCGGCGGCCTCAGGACCGTGATCGACAACCTGCTGTTTGCGGTCAACGTCCTGCTTGATACCATCCGTCCGATCTATCCGCTGAACCTTGATACCCTTATTACTGCCGACGCCGGCATCCAGCTTCCGTCGCTGGAAGACGACCTGATCGACTTCGTGATGGAAACGGTCATCGGCGTGCTTGCAGATAAGCTCGGTCTCCATCTTACCATGGACTATACGGTAGAAACGCTTTCCGAAACGCTTCACTTCACCGCGCCCACCTCCTTTACTTCCGCGAACGGTGATACCGCCTACACTATTACGCTTTCCGACGTGGGCCAGGCGGAGCTTCTCGTACGCATCCTCGATTACCTGATCGAGCAGATCGCCTACGACGAGAACAAAGAAAAGATCACGGGCATGCTGGATGATCTGGTCGGTGATAACGAGGCCGCAAAGACCATTCTGCATACGGTGATCGATAACCTGATCAACAACTATCCGGATTCCGTGCTTGCCATATTCAAGCTGATGTATCCGCGTATTGATGACCGTCTTGACGCCGTGCTTCAAGCGCTGCAGAGCATAAATTGGAGTACGGCCGCGCACAGCGCCGCGGAGGGCTACTGGACCGTGGAAACGCCCGAATACGTTGCAGGCGTTACGCCCTGGACGCAGGAAAAGGGCGAATTCATGGCCAACCATATGCCCGAAGTCGTTGATAACGTACTGAAGCTGGTCGGCGATACCGACGATCCGCAGGAAGCGCTGGAAGGCCTTCTGGGCAAAGTCTTTACCGCCGAAAACGCCAATAAGATCGTAGATGCGATCAACGGTCTGCTTGCCGATCTTGATCTGCCCGATATCGTAAAAGACCTCGGTGCGCTGGAACAGCTCGGTCTTGACGAAGCCAACTGGGCGGAAATGACGTTCAGCTTTGCGGACGGCGATACGGACGCCTTCAAGGCGGCGCTCATTGAGATCATTGAGCCGCTCACGCCCGTACTTTCGTTCCTGCTTGCGGAAAACAACCTTGAAGTCACGCTGAAGGATGCGCTTCCGATCCGCGGCTTCGGTTATGACGGCTATTCCTACGGCATCGTGCCGATCCTTGAGGCGCTCGGCGCTGAAGGCGTCAAGTCGCCCGCTCAGATCAAGGCCGATCCCGAAAACATCGTAAAGAACATCATTGATCCGCTCTTCACCGTGATCGACCATCTGGTTGCGGATCCGCTCGCCTTCATTGAATCCATCATCCCCGAATTGCTCTACTTCGACGAGGTCAAGATCCTGAAGGCGGCCATCCCGAACCTGCTGTTCAGTGTCACCGCGCTGCTCGATACCATTCAGCCGCTCTATGAAGTGGATCTGTACGAACTGGTTGCAACGCTTACCGCCAGCGAAGAGAATCCCGAAGGCTTCGATCTTACGATGGAAGACTTCGCGCTGACCGAAACGCTTCTCGGTCTGCTGCCCGGCCTGCTCGGCGATAATTTAGGCCTCGCGATCGACGAGATCGACCTCAGCGAACTGAAATCCCGTATCGCCTACGAGCCCGTATCGTTTGATTCCGCCAACGGCGATACCGCTTACAGAGCCGTGCTCGCGGATGAAAGCAAGGCCGTGCTCCTTACGACCGCTCTGGATTACGTGGTCCGCCAGCTGGAAAAGGAAGAGAACGCGGCGGCAGTCAAAGAACTGCTTTCCGGCCTCGGCCTTGACGAAAGCACTTCCGGCATCGTGGATCAGGTGATCGAAAACGTAGTAGGCAACTATACGGATTCCGTATTCGCCGTATTCCAGATCATGTATCCGAGAGTGGTTGACCGTGAGGACGCCGAGCTGCGCGCCATCCAGCTCATCAACTGGATCACCGATCCGCACGTCGCTTCCGACGGCTACTGGACGATCGAAACGCCTGAATACGTTGCGGGCATTACCCCGTGGACGCAGGAAAAGGGCGAATTTATGTCCAACCACATGCCCGACGTCGTTCAGAACGTCCTTGCGCTGGTTGCCGATACGGATGATCCTACCGCTGCGCTCAGCAGCCTGCTGAACGGTCTGTTCACCGCGGAGAACGCCAACAAGATCGCGGCTGCCATCAGCGGTCTGCTGGATGGACTCGGCCTTCCCGAAGCCATTCAGGAGCTTGGTATCCTTGAACAGATCGGTCTTGATAAAACCGTTTGGGACGAAATGTCCTTCACCTTTGAGGGCAGCAATAAAGAAGCCTTCAAGAATGCTCTGATCGAGATCCTGAAGCCGATTGAGCCGCTGCTTTCCTTCCTGCTTGCGGAAGGCACGCTTACCGTTTCTACGCCCGGCGCGGATCCCGTTTACGGTGAGCCCGGCGACCTTCAGGTGTTCATTAAGGATGCGCTTCCGATCCGCGCGCTCGGTTACGACGGATACTCCTACGGTATCGTACCCATCCTTGAGGCGCTCGGCGCAACCGGCGTCAAATCGCCTGCTGAATTCAAGGCGAACAAGACTAAGGTTGTTAAGAATATCGTTGATCCGCTCTTCACCGTGATCGATAAGCTTACCGCGGATCCCGTCGGCTTCATCGATGCCATAGTCCCCGAACTGCTGTATTTCGATGACGTCAACGTGCTTTCCGCCGCCGTTCCGAATCTGCTGTTCAGCGTCACGGTGCTGCTCGATACCATTCAGCCGCTGTATGAGGTCGATCTGTACGAGCTCGTTGCCGAGCTTACCGCAACCGAAGAGAATCCCGAAGGCTTCGATCTTACGATGTCTGATTTCAGCATCACCGAAACGCTTCTCGGTCTCGTGCCCGGTCTCGTCTATGATCTTGCCGGCTTCGAGCTGGATGAGATCGATCTTGACGCTCTCATTGAAAGACTCAGCTATGAGCCCGTCGCGTTTGAATCCGCCAACGGCGATACCGCCTACAGAGCCGTGTTCACCGGCGACAGCAAGGCCGTCCTTCTCACGAGCGCGCTGGATTACCTGATCCGTCAGCTCGAAAAAGACGCCAACCACGAGAAGATCAACGAGCTGCTTTCCGGCTTCGGTCTGGATGAAAGCACGTCGGCGATCGTGGACGAGGTTTACGGCAACCTGATCGCGAATTACACCGATTCCGTATTCGCGCTGTTCCAGCTGATGTACCCGAGAATCGTTGACCGCAAGGAAGCCGATCTCCGTGAGATCCAGGTGATCGACTGGATCACCGAAGGCAATATCGGCGCGGATGAAGAATACATCGGCACCGAGCTTCCCGAGGGCGAGACGACGCTGTGGACCACCGAAAAGGCTGTCTATATGGCGAACCATCTCGGCGACTTCCTGGATGACATTGCCGTGATCTTCGGCGAACAGCTCGGCGGTGCTCAAACGGTGGATGAGGCCGTGAGCTACCTCGTGAAGGATATCTTCACCGCTGCCAACGCTAACGCCATTGCGCAGGCGCTTGCAAGCTTCGTAAACAACCTGAACCTGCCCGATGCGGTCAAGGATCTCGGCGTGCTGGAGCAGCTGGGTCTGGATCCCGCTTACTGGGAAGGCCTGAACTTCACCTTCGCGGACGGCGACAGAACCGCGTTCAAGAACGCGCTGATCACCATCCTGAAGCCCCTGCAGCCCGTGCTTGCGTTCCTGCTTGCGGATGCTACGCTTTCGCCCGTGGATGAACTCGGCGATCCGCCTTACAGCGCGAAGGGCAATCTTGAAGTGCTTGTAAAGGATGCGCTTCCGGTCCGCGGCCTCGGCTACGACGGCTACAGCTACGGTATCGTGCCCATCCTTGAGGCCCTCGGCGCTTCCGGTGTGAAGACCACGGAGCAGTTCAAGGACGATAAGTCCCACGTGGTTGAAAACATTGTGAACCCGCTCTTCAGCGTGATGGATCACCTGATCCAGAACCCCGTCAAGTTCCTTGAGGAGGTGCTTCCGTCCATCCTCTACTTCGATAAGGTGGGCGGCATCCAGGTGGCCGCTGAGAACCTGCTCTTCTCCGTCAACGTTCTGATCGAAACGCTTCAGCCGCTCTACGAGGTCGATCTGTACGGGCTCGTGGAAGAGAAGACCGGCGTGGATCTGACCTTCTCCGATGTTTCTCCCGTGGACTTCATCCTTGAAAAAGTGACAGAAGTACTGGAAGAAAAGACGGGCGTAACGCTGAACCTCGGCACCGCCGAAGAGCTCACCGAAGAACTGCACTTCACCGATCCCATCAAGTTCACTTCGAAGAACGGCGACGATGCCTACACCGTAAAACTTACGGATCAGGGCAAAGCGGATCTGCTGTCCCGTATCCTTGATTACGGCGTGAACCAGGTGATCTTTGAGGATAACTTCGAAAAGCTCTCCACCATTCTTCAGAGCCTGATCACGGACGACGATACCCGCGCTATGGCCATCGGTATTCTGCGCATCATGAAGGACGCGGATCAGGATATCGCCGACTTCCACGGCGTACACGACGTGGCTCTGGCCAGCCTGTTCTGGGTATTCTTCGGCGCGGACAGCGTTACCGACGCGGTATCCGATTTCTTCTACCGCTTCAAGGATTCCAACTGGTATGAGATCATCTTCATGATTTCCGATAACGCCCCCGAGTATGTGGAGCGCGCCGGATTCCTGCTGAAGGAAATCTACACGGTTGAATATCCCGCTTTCCAGAAGATCGTTGCGGAGCGTGAGGCTTTGCTGAAACCGCCTTACGAGTATAACGAAGAAGAAACCGAAATGGCTGCCGGCATCGGCGCCCGCATCATCCGCTTCTTCCTGATCATCATTAACTTCTTCAAAAACCTGTTCAACAGATAAGGCAAACCCCTGTCTGCGGCGTTCCCCACGCGGGAACGCCGCTTTTTCATTATAATAATACATACGTATCTTCCGTTTTTTCCGCGGTCCGTTTGTGCACGGCCGCGGTGTTTTTTATATCGCCGCTTTTAAGAAAACAGTGGAAAAACATATTGCATTTTTATGAAAAATATTTTATGATATAAGAGATTATATATGTTTAAAAATAAGGTAGTTTATGGAAACTTTCAGCGATATCAAATGCTTCATCGTGGATATGGACGGTACCTTCTATCTGGGGGAGGAACTTCTGCCCGGCGCCTTGGAATTTGCGGACGCCATCGAAAAAACCGGACGCCGCTTTTTCTTTTTTACCAATAATTCCTCCCATAACGAAGAGGAGTGTCTGGAGCGGCTGCGCAAGATCGGCTACGATAAGCCCGGCATGCGCGTGATCATTTCTTCCCACGTCACCATCGATTTCTTAAAACGGAACCGCCCCGGAAAAAAGGTATTCCTGCTGGGCAACGAGAACCTGACGAACGATTTTATTCAGGGCGGCATCGAGCTGACGGACGAGGATCCCGATATCGTTGTGCTGGGGTTCGATACCACGCTGACTTACGATAAAATCAACAAGGCCGCGCGCTTTCTGGCCGCAGGCAAGGAATACATGGCCACCCATCCGGATGATAACTGCCCCCTGAAAAACGGTTTTATGGTGGATACCGGCTCCATGATGGCCATGTTCAGGCAGTCCACGGGGCGCATGCCCTCCGTGATTCTCGGCAAGCCCTACGGCTATACGGTGGATTACGTTACGCACCTGATCGGCTGCGAGCGGCACGAGATCGCCTTCGTAGGGGACCGGCTCGCTACGGATATCGCCATCGGCGCGCAGAACGGGCTCAAAACCGCGCTGGTGTACACGGGCGTAACGTCCCCCTCGCAGTACGAACGCAGCGGTATCAATGCCAGCGCCACGTTTGAGAACATCGGTGAACTCGGCAAAGTATTGCTTGAAAATAAATTGGAGGTATAAATATATGTCACAAGAGATCAAACGCACGTGGTATAAGGAAATGGCCGTCTATCAGGTCTGGCCCCGTTCCTTCAAGGACGGCAACGGCGACGGCATCGGCGACCTGAAGGGCGTGCTGGAAAAGCTGGATTACATCAAAAGCCTCGGCGTGGACGCCATCTGGTTTTCCCCGCTCTATAAATCCCCGCAGAAGGATTACGGCTACGATATTGCCGATTACCGCGATATCGCTCCCGAATACGGCACGCTGGACGATTTTAAGGCCGTGCTCAAGGGCGCGCACGACAGAGGTCTGCGCGTGATCATGGATCTTGTGGTGAACCACACCTCCGATCAGCACGAATGGTTCAAAAAGAGCATCGAGGATCCCACCGGTCCGTATCACGATTATTATTTCTGGCGCAAGGGCAAGGGCAAGCGCCGTCCGAATAACTGGATGAGCACCTTTGCGGGCCCCGCGTGGGAGTATAACGAGAAGCTGGATGAATACTATCTGCATCTGTTCGCCGTGGAGCAGCCCGATCTGAACCACGATAACCCCAAAGTGCGCGAAGAGGTCAAGGATATCATGCGCTTCTGGCTGGACATGGGCGTGGACGGCTTCCGTGAGGACGTGATCACGTTCATCTCCAAAAAAGAGGGCCTGCCCTCCAGCCCCTATTATTTCCCCATCGGCACCGGCATCGAGAACTATATGCACGGCCCGCATCTGGACGAATATCTTGCGGAATACCGGCACGACGTGCTGGATCATTACGACTGCATGACTGTGGGCGAGGCCCCCATGATGACAACCAAAAAGGCGCTGCACCACATCGCCGAAGGGCCGGATCAGCAGCTGAACATGATGTTCCATTTCGAGCATATGGCGGCGGATTGCTTCGCTTTCAGCTGGCTGCACACCAAATTCAACCTGAAAAACCTCAAAAAAGTGTATACGCGCTGGCAGAAGGATCTTTACGGCAAGGCCTGGAACGCCCTGTACATTGAGAACCACGATCAGCCCCGTATCATCAACCGCTACGGCAGCGTCAAATACCGCGTGGAGAGCGCAAAGATGCTGGCCACCATGTATATCTGCCAGTCCGGCACCCCCTTTATCTATCAGGGGCAGGAGATCGGCATGCTGAATCTTGCACTGGATCATATTGAGGATTATGTGGACGTTTCCACGCACAACAATTATAAAGTCGCCAAAGCGCTGCTCGGCGAGAAAAAGGCCATGGATCTGGTGCACTATGCCTCGCGCGATAACGCCCGCACCCCGGTGCAGTGGAGCGCCGAAAAGAACGCCGGCTTCACCACGGCGGACGATCCCTGGTTCTTCGTGAATCCGAATTATACCGAGATCAACGTTGCCTCGCAGGAAAACGATCCCGATTCCATCCTGAACTATTACCGCAAGCTTCTGAAATTCCGCAAGGAACACGACGTGATGATCTACGGCTCCTACGAGGAGTATTATGCCGAAAGCAGCGAGCTCTTCGTGTACGGCCGCTTCCTGGACGGTAAAAAGGCGCTGGTGGTCAATTCCTTCTCCGAGAAAAACGTGGCGTTCACCGCGCCGGAGGGCTTCGATCTTTCCAAGGGTACGCTGGCGCTCTCCAACTATCCCATGTGCGGGGTAGTAAACAACGGCTTTACCATGCGCCCCTACGAAACCAGAGTGTATTATTTTGAATGATGAAAACGAAACAGGCTTATTTCTCATCCGATAACCGCATCAGCCGCATCTATACGCTGATATGGGAACCCGAAACCGAAGCGCCCCGGGGCGTGGTGCAGATCGTGCCCTCCTTCGGCGAACATATCGGCCGGTACGATGCATTCGCGTCCTTCCTTGCCGAAAACGGCTTCGTCGTATGCGGGGCCGATCACGTCGGCCACGGCGGCAGCGTGGATTCCGCGGAGGCGCTCGGCGCGGTCAACGAAAATGCGCATCTCACCGTAGTGCGCGATATGGATACGCTGCAGCGCATCATGGCAAAGCGCTATCCCGGCCTGCCTTACTTTATGCTGGGCGGGGGCGTGGGCTCCTTTGCCGCGCGCATCTATGCCGGGGCATTCCCGGAAAAGCTCTCCGGCGCGGTCTTTATGGGCACAAGCCAGCTGCCCGATTTCGTGTGGGCGCTTACGGATCCCATCAACACGCTTCTGGAACGCCTGCCCGCCGATCTGTCCTCCGCCGCCGCGCCGAACGTGCTGTTCGGCAAGCTCACCATGCGGCTGTATAAAGATAACAGCGAGCTCTCGTGGCTCAGCGTAAACGAAGAAAACCTGATCTCGTATATCGCGGACCCGTTCACCGGTTTCCCGATGACGCGCCAGCTGACAGACGCCATGCTGCAGCTGCTGCTCAGGGGCAGCAACGAAAAGAACGCCAACGCCCTGCCGCCCGATTTCCCCGTGATGTTCGTTTCCGGCGCCAAGGACAGCTTCGGTCTGTTCGGCCGCGGCGTGATCCGTGCCAGCGATCTTTACGCTGCTGCCGGTATGGCGCCCGAGGTGGTGCTGTATCCCACGGATCGGCACGAGATCCTGCACGAGGACGACTGCGAGCGGGTGTTCAACGATATCCTCAGGTTTTTGACCGCCTCCGCAGGTGAATGATATGGCGCTTGTAAAAATGAAACCGCTGCTGCTCGCGGCGGAAAAAGAGAACAGAGCCGTCGGCGCGTTCAGCGTGGGCAATATGGAAATGGTGATGGGTGCGGTGCGAGCCGCGGAAGAGACGGATACCCCCATCATCCTGCAGATTGCGGAAAAACGCCTCAGAAACTCCCCGCTGGAGCTGATGGCCCCCATGATGGTATCCGCGGCAGCGCACGCAAAGGTGGATATCGCCGTGCATCTGGATCACGGCCTCAGTATCGAATGCGTTAAGGCGGCGCTGGACTACGGCTTTACCTCCGTAATGATGGATTGCTCCCTGCTGCCGTTGGAGGAAAATATAGCGAAAACCAAAGAGGTGGCCGCACTGGCCGCCGAAACCGGCGCCACGGTGGAAGCCGAGCTCGGCGTGGTGGGCGGCAACGAGGGCGATACGGCGGAGCATAAGATCCTCTGCACCGATCCCGCCGTCGCGGAAGATTTCGTACGGCGTACGGGCGTGGACGCGCTGGCCGTAGCCATCGGCAACGCGCACGGCAATTATCCCGTGCTGCCGGAGCTCCGCTTTGATATATTGGAGCAGATCGACAAGGCCACGGATATCCCTTTGGTGCTGCACGGCGGCACCGGCATTACGGACGATATGTTCCGCAGAGCCATCTCGCTGGGGATCCGTAAGATCAACATCGCCACCGCCAGCTTCGACGCTCTCGCAAAAGCCTCGCAGCGGTATTGCGCGGAAGCCGGAACGCCGGATTATTTCGCGCTTTCGGCGGCAAACGCGCAGGCAGTTTACGAAAACGTAAAAAGACATATCCTTGTATTTAATAACTGATCAGAAAGGAACGGTATTATGCCATACATTACATTTGACAAAAGCAAAAAGTACGATCTGATCCTCGTGGGCCGCGTGGCCGTGGATCTGAACCCCGTGGACTATTACTGCCCGCTGAACGAGAGCACCACCTTCAAGCGCTATCTGGGCGGTTCGCCCGCCAATATCGCGGTGGGGCTTGCAAGGCTCGGCAAAAAGTGCGGCTTTTTCGCCCGCGTATCGGATGATCAGCTGGGCACCTTCGTTACCGATTTCTTCGAGAAGGAGGGCATCGATACCTCCCGCATCGTGCGCTGCAAAAACGGCGAAAAGATCGGTCTTACGTTTACCGAGATCAAAAGCGAGACCGAGTCCAGCATCGTTATGTACCGCAACGAGGCCGCCGACCTGAAGCTGGAGCCCGCGGATATCGACGAGGCGTATATCAAAGAGGGCGCCGCCGTGCTGATCTCCGGCACCGCGCTGGCCGAAAGCCCTTCGAGGGAAGCCTCCCTCAAGGCCATGCTGCTGGCCAAAAAGAACAATATCCCGGTCATCTTCGTGCTGGATTACCGCGCCTACAACTGGAAGAACGACGATGAGATCGCCGTGTATTATTCTCTGGTAGCGGATAAGGCGGATATGATCATCGGTTCCCGCGAAGAATACGATTACGCGGAACGCCTGCTGGGTCTGGAGGGCACCGACCTTGCGTCCGCCGCCTACTGGCAGAACAAGGGCGCAAAGATCGTCATCGTCACGCACGGCAAGCAGGGTTCCACCGCCTACACGTGCGACGGGCAGAGCTTTTCCATCAAGCCCTTCCCGGTCAAGCTCCTGAAGAGCTTCGGCGGCGGCGACGGCTATACCTCCGCCTTCCTTTACAGCCTGTTCGAGGGCAAAGAGATCATCGACTGCCTTGAATTCGGCTCCGCCTCCGCGGCCATGCTGGTGGCCTCCCACGCCTGCAGTCAGGATATGCCCACCGTGGCGCAGGTAGAGGAATTCATCCGCAAGGAAAAAGAAGAGTACGGGGAAATGGTGGCGAGAGTATAATGTTTTTTTATCCCGAATATGATGAAAACAAGTGCAAAACGCTGTGCGAGATGAACGGTCTCAACGGCGATATGCTGATGAATATCTACGTGAAGCGTCTGGCGCCCGGCGAGAGCATAGCGCTCTGCGACGGCAAGAACGAAACCGCCGTGATGCTGGTGGAGGGCGAGGTCACGTTTGAATGGGCCGGCCGCAAAGAAACCGGCAAACGGGCGAACCCGTTCGAGAAAAAGCCCTACGCGCTGCACGTGCCCCGGAACACGGCCGTCAAAGTGACAGCCGCGGCCGAAAGCGAGCTCGTGATCGAGCAGACGGATAACGACCGCGATTTTGCGCCCGTGTTCTACGCGCCGCAGGATATCCTGTATCAGGAGTTCGGCAAAGGCCAGTGGGGCGGCGCGGGGCACCGCATCGTATCCACGGTGTTCGATTACGATAACGCGCCCTATTCCAACCTCGTGCTGGGCGAGGTGTTCACCCAGCCGGGCAAATGGAGCAGCTACCCGCCGCACCATCACCCGCAGCCGGAAGTGTATTATTACCGCTTCGATCACCCGCAGGGCTTCGGCGCCTGCTATCTGGGCGAGGACGTGTTCAAAAGCAAGGACGGCTCCTACGCCTGCATCCAGCCGGGGGACAGCCACCAGCAGGCGGCGGCCCCGGGCTACGAAATGTATTACGTATGGATGATCCGCCATCTGGACGGGGATCCATGGTAGAAAACCACCCGCATCGTGGATGAAGAACACGAGTGGCTGGTAAACGGATAAGAGGAGGAAAGATCTATGCCTATCATGACTACCGCGCAGGCGCTCGTTAAATTCCTGGATAATCAGTACGTCTCCTTTGACGGCAAAGAGACCAAATTCGTAGACGGTATTTTCACCGTTTTCGGCCACGGCATCGTGGTGGGTCTCGGGCAGGCGCTGGATGAGGATCCCGGGCAGCTCAAGGTCTATCAGGGCAAAAACGAGCAGGGCATGGCCCACGTTGCCGCGTCCTTTGCCAAGCAGAACAACCGCCGCAAGATCATCGCGTGCGCGTCTTCCATCGGCCCCGGCTCCGCCAATATGGTCACGGCCGCCGCCACGGCCACGGTAAACAACGTGCCGCTGCTCCTGTTCCCGGCGGATACGTTCGCCACCCGCCAGCCCGATCCCGTGCTGCAGCAGTTTGAACAGACGGATTCGCTTTCCATCACCACAACGGACGCCTTCCGTCCCGTGGTGCGCTACTGGGACCGCATCACCCGTCCGGAACAGATCATGAGCGCAATGATCAACGCCATGCGCGTGCTCACCGATACCGCCAACACCGGCGCGGTGGCCATCGCCCTTTCGCAGGACGTGGAAGGGGAGAGCTACGATTTCCCGGAGAGCTTCTACGCCAAGCGCGTGCATAAGATCACCCGCATCGTTCCCTCGCCGGAAGAGATCTCCGATATCGCCGGGATCATCGCCTCCGCCAAAAAGCCCCTGCTCATCGCTGGCGGCGGCGTGCGTTATTCCGAAGCGGGCAGCGCCGTGGAGGCCTTCTGCGAAAAATTCAATATCGCGCTGGCCGAAACGCAGAACGGCAAATCCGCCGTGCGTTCGTCCCATCCGCTGAACCTCGGCGGCGTGGGCGTTACGGGCAACCTTGCCGCGAATACGGTCGCCAGGGAGGCGGATGTGGTGATCGGCGTGGGCACCCGCTTTTCCGATTTCACCACCGCGTCCAAATCGCTGTACCGCCCGGACGTAAAGTTTGTCACGATCAATACGGACCGGTTCGACGCGTATAAGCTGGACGCCGTGAAATGCGTGGCGGACGCAAAGCTTGCCATCGCCGCGCTGGACGAGGCGCTCACCGCCAAAGGCTATAAAACCGCTTATACTACCGAGATCGCGGACGCGAAAAAGGCGTGGGACGAAGAATGCGAGCGTCTGGCGGCGTATACTTACGATGAAAACTTCCGTCCACTCATCAAGGCCCGTTACGAGCCCACCATTGAGGAATTCGTAAAGCTCTACGGCTCCGCGCTCACGCAGACGGAGGCTCTGTTCGCCATCCGGAAGCTGATCCCGGCGGACGCCATCGCCGTGGCCTCGGCCGGTTCTCTGCCGGGCTGCATGCAGCGCTGCTGGACCACCGATGAAAAAGACAGTTATAATATGGAATACGGCTATTCCTGCATGGGCTACGAGATCGCCGGCGCCCTCGGCTCCAAAATGGCGCGTCCCGATCGGGAAGTGTACTCCTTCTGCGGCGACGGTTCCTATCTGATGCTCCATTCCGAGCTCGTCACCTCCATTCAGGAGGGCAAAAAGATCAACGTGCTGCTGTTCGATAACGCCGGGTTCGGCTGCATCAACAACCTGCAGATGGGCAACGGCATCGGCAATCTGGCCACGGAATTCCGCAGACGCGACGAAAACGGCGAACTCCTTGGCGATCTGTTGGAGATCGATTACGCCATGTGCGCCGCGGGCTACGGCTGCAAAACGTATAAAGTACGCACTATGGAACAGCTGGTAGCCGCGCTGGAGGACGCCAAAAAGCAGACCGTATCCACGCTGCTGGATATCAAGGTGCTGCCCAAATCCATGACCGACGGCTACGGCGCGTGGTGGAATGTGGGCATCGCCTCCACCAGCGCAAAACCGTCCGTGCAGGCGGCATATAAAAACAAAGCGGAAAATTTAAGCAAAGCGAGGAAATATTAATGCTGAACAAAGAAAAAGTTAAACTCGGTATCGCCCCTATCGGCTGGACCAACGACGACATGCCGGATCTGGGCGCGGAAAACACCTTCCAGCAGTGCGTGTCCGAAATGGCGCTGGCCGGATTTACCGGCTGTGAGGTGGGCAACAAGTATCCCAAGGATACCGCCGTGCTCAAAAAGGCGCTGGAGCTGAGAGGCATGCAGATCTGCAACGCGTGGTTCTCTTCCTTCCTTCTCACCAAACCCTACGAGGAAGTGGAAGCGGATTTCATAAAGCACATCACTTTCTTAAAGGAAATGGGCGCGAAGGTGGTCGGTATTTCCGAACAGAGCTATTCCATTCAGGGCACCGACAAGCCGATTTTTGAGGCGAAATACGTAATGAACGACGCCGAATGGGACCTGTTCTGCAAGGGTCTCAACCGTCTCGGCAAAACCGCAAAGGATATGGGCATCGCCCTCACGCTCCACCATCACATGGGCACCGTGGTGCAGACGGAAGCGGAGATCGACCGCATGATGGAACATACGGATCCGGAGCTTTTCAGCCTGCTGTTTGATTCCGGCCATCTGGCCTACTGCGGCGAGGACTACATGTCCGTGCTCAGAAAGTACGCGAAGCGCATCAAGCACGTCCATCTCAAGGATATCCGCCCCGAAGTGATCGCAAAGGTCAAAGCGGAGCATCTCAGCTTCCTGCAGGGCGTGCGCATGGGTACCTTTACCGTTCCCGGGGACGGCGCCATCGATTTCGGCCCCATTTTTGACGTGCTTGCCGAATCCGGCTACGAGGGCTACGTGCTTGTGGAAGCCGAGCAGGATCCCGCCATTGCGAATCCGCTGGAGTACGCCATCAAGGCAAGAAAATATATCGCCGAAAAAGCCGGTCTTTAATGTGCGGTTAATAATCCGGAATTACAGTATTAGAAAACAGCATTGAAAGGAGTTTTTCCGTATGCCTGAAAAACTGAAGTATTTTGTAAACGGTGAGTACGTTGAATCCAAAGCGGAGAAATGGTACGAGCTGCATAATCCCTCCACAGGTGAAGTCACCGGTTACGCGCCCAACTGCACGCCGGACGAGGTGAACGCCGCCATCGCGGCCGCCAAAGCCGCCTATCCGGGCTGGAGCGCCACGCCGCCCATCAAGCGCGCGCAGATCCTGTTCAAGGTGCGCGAGCTGCTCATTGAGCACATGGAGGAGCTCACCTATCTCGTGGCCGAAGAAAACGGCAAGGTCTGGAGCGAAGCCGAAGGCGACGTGCTCAAGGCCAAGGAGGGCACCGAGCTTGCCACGCAGGTCACCTCCCTGATGATGGGCGAAAGCATAATGGACGCCTCCCGCGGGTTCGATACCACCCTTTACCGCGAGAGCATCGGCGTGTTCGCCGGCATCGTGCCCGTCAATTTCCCGGCCATGATCCCCTTCGGCTGGATGACGCCGGTGTGCGTCGCCTGCGGCAATACCATCGTGCTCAAGGCCGCCTCTCTCACGCCCCGCACCGCGCTGCGCATCGCCGCGCTGTATAAAGAGGCCGGCATGCCGGACGGCGTAGTCAACGTGGTCACCTGCTCCCGCCATGAGATCGATCTCATCCTCGAGCATCCGGACGTCAAGGGCATCACCTTTGTGGGTTCCACGCCCGTAGGCAGGCTGATCTACGAAAAAGCCTCCAAAAACGGCAAGCGCGTACAGTGCCTCACGCAGGCCAAGAACCACGCCCTCGTGATGAGCGATACGCCCATCGAGCGCACCGTGGCAGGCGTCATCAATTCCGCCTTCGGCTGCGCGGGCCAGCGCTGCATGGCGCTTTCCTGCTGCGTGGTGGAGGAAGCCATCGCCGACGAATTCGTGGCGGAGCTCAAAAAGCAGGCCGCGAATATCAAGGTCGGTCCCGCTTACGATAAGACCAGCAAGCTGGGCCCGATCACCTATGAAAAACACTGGCACGAGGTGCTGGACGACATCGACAAGGGTGTGCGCGAAGGCGCCGAGCTGGTGCTGGACGGCAGAAACTATAAGGTGGAAGGCTACGAGGGCGGCTATTACGTCGGTCCCACGGTGTTCGATCACGTAACCGAGGATATGACCATCGGGCGTGACGAGGTGTTCGGCCCCGTGCTGAGCATCAAGCGCTGCAAGGATTTCAACGAAGGCCTTGCCATTATGAACGCCAACCCTTACGCCAACGGCAGCGTTATCTTTACGCAGAACGGCTATTTCGCCCGTGAGTTCGTCCGCCATACGGACGGCGGCATGGTGGGCGTCAACGTCGGCATCCCGGTGCCCATCGGCTTCTTCCCGTTTGCGGGCCATAAGCAGAGCTTCTTCGGCGATCTGCACTGCCTGGGCAAGGACGCTTACCGCTTCTATACCGATTCCAAGTGCGTCACCACGCGCTGGTTCGATGAGGAAGAAAAGACGAACAAGAACGTTTCCACCTGGGACGGAACAATTTAAGGTAAGAAGTAAGAGTGAATAGTGAAGAAGTAAAGGAGAATAAACTTATGCTTAAAATCGGTATTATCGGCGCCGGCCGGATCGGCAAGGTGCATCTGGAATCCATTTCCTACCATGTGAAAAACGCCGTTGTCAAGGCTGTGGCGGATCCCTTCCTGACCGACGAAACCAGAGCCTTCATCGAGAGCTTCGGCGTGGAGGATATCTATACGGATTACAAGAAGATCCTCGAGGATAAGGAGATCGACGCCGTTCTCGTGTGCTCCTCCACGGATACGCACGCGGCCATCTCCATCGAGGCCATCAAGGCCGGCAAGCACGTGTTCTGCGAAAAGCCCGTCGATCATTCCATCGAAAAGATCCAGGCCGTGGCGGATACGCTGGCCGCCAACCCCGGCATTAAGTTCCAGGTGGGCTTCAACCGCCGGTTCGACCACAACTTTGCCGCCATCCGCGCCGCTTACGATGCGGGCAAGATCGGCGAGGCCCATATTCTCAAGATCACCTCGCGCGATCCGGAGCCGCCCAACCCCAAATACATTGCCGTTTCCGGCGGTATCTTCCTTGATATGACGATCCACGATTTTGATATGGCCTGCTTTTTGACCAATGCGGACGTGGAAGAGATCTACGTGAATTCCGCCGTGCTGGTGGATCCCGCCATCGGCGAGCAGGGCGACGTGGATACCGCCATCATCACCATGAAGATGACGAACGGCGCGCTGGCCGTGATCGATAACTCCCGCCGTGCCGCTTACGGTTACGATCAGCGTGCGGAGCTCTTCGGCTCCAAGGGCATGGTGGCCACCTCCAACGATACGCTTTCCTCCGCCGTCATCGCGGACGCCAACGGCGTCACGGGCGAAAAGCCCCTGTTCTTCTTCCTGGAACGCTACATGGGTTCCTTCAGCGAAGAGATGCGTCAGTTCGTGGACGCCTGCCTGAACGATAAAGAAGTGCCCGTGGGCATCCATGCCGGCATGCAGAGCGTCAAGATCGGCCTTGCCGCCAAAAAGAGCGTGGCCGAGCACCGTCCCGTGCTGCTGAGCGAGATCAAATAACACAAATACCGGAGAAATAATCATGAACAGAAGCGTATTGAAAGCAAACGCACGGCAGCAGCTCGGCGGCGGCATTTTTCAAACCAACTGGCTGATGGCGCTGGTTGTGATGCTGATCGAAGGCGCCCTTCTTTCCGCCGTCAGCTTTACCGTGGTGGGCGCAATTATCGTGCTCGGGCCCCTTACGTACGGCGTGAGCAAGGTCTTTCTTCATCTTGTTTACGGAGAGCCGATCCGGCTGGAAATGATGTTCGACGGCTTCCGTGACGATTTCGGCGGCACCCTGCTGCTCGGTCTGATGGAGACGATCTTTATCTTTCTCTGGTCCCTGCTGTTTTTCATCCCGGGCATTATAAAATCCTATAGCTACGCAATGTCGTATTATATTAAGGCGGATCATCCGGAATACGATTGGCAGGCCTGCATCAACGGCAGCAAACGCATGATGCAGGGGCATAAGTGGGAGCTCTTCGTGCTGGATCTCAGCTTTATCGGCTGGGTGATCGTAGGGATGTTCACCTGCGGCATCGGCATGCTTTGGGTAACGCCGTATATGGAATGCACAAGAGCGAATTTTTACGCTTATCTTGCGGCAAACAGCGGCGAAGCGTACGTTACCAACGATCAATAAAAGAGGTGTTAATCTGATGGACAGAAAATTATTGAAAGCAAATGCAAGACAGCAGCTCGGCGGTTCCATTTTCAGTGAAAACTGGCTGCTGGCCCTGGTGTGCTGCCTGATCGTGAGCGCGATCGTTTCCGCGGTTTCCGGCGTGGGCGCGATGATCAGCGGCGGATTCAGTTTCGGCAACATGATCACCATTATTCAGCAAAACGCCTACAGCGAAGACATGGTTTACGACGTCATGAAGATGTATCCCGCCATGTTTGCCGGTACGGGTGTCTCCTCCGTGCTCGTGCTGCTCATCTCCGGCCCGCTGACCTTCGGGCTTGCCAAGGTCTTTCTGCGGCTGGTATACGGCGAGGAGCGCGTTAAGATCGAAACGATGTTCGACGGGTTCCGTACGGATTTCGGCGGTACCGTCCTGCTCAGCCTGATGATCGGCATTTTCACGTTCCTGTGGTCGCTGCTTTTCATCATCCCCGGTATCGTAAAGAGCATTGCCTATTCCATGGCCTACTACATCAAGGTGGACCATCCGGATTACGACTGGCGCAGATGTATGGACGAGAGCCAGTCACTTATGCGTGGGTACAAAGGCGCGTATTTCGTGCTGCAGCTCAGCTTTATCGGCTGGTATATCATCGGCTGCCTTACGTTCGGTCTCGGCATGCTGTGGGTCTCGCCTTACGTGGAATGCACCAACGCCAACTTCTATGCGTGGCTTACCGCGCAGAAGGGGCAGTACGCTGCCGCGCCCGAAGAAAATATCGGGTTTTAAGTGAAAAACAAATGAAACAAGGCTGCAGCCGCAAACGGGGCTGCAGCCCTTTTTATTCTGTTATTTGATCAGTATCGGCTGCAGCTGCCTGCCCGCCATGGCGGCCGCAATCGCGTCCCCGGTGCGTTCGAAATCCGCCACCACGGAATTCGGCTTGTTTGCCGGATCGTCCTGTGTATACGGCACAAAGAACACGTTTTTGTAGTTCTGCAGCATGGCAATGTTCTTTGCCGCCCCGGCAAGTGCGTCGTTGCTGGAAATGGCGATCAGCACCGGCCGCAGATTCCGCAGATGCGATTTCGCCGCCATGGTCACCGGCGTATCCGCGATCCCCAGCGCCAGCTTTGCCAGCGTGTTGCCCGTGCAGGGCTCGATCACGAGGATATCCAGCAGCTTTTTCGGGCCGATGGGCTCGGCGTCCTGCAGTGTGGCGATCACCTTGTTTCCCGTGATCTCCTCGATCTCGTTTACGTGGTCCGCCGCTTTGCCGAAACGGGTATCCAGCCCGTACGCATGGAAGCTCATGACCGGGATCACGTTATGTCCTTCTTCCTTCAGCCGCCGCATCACGCCGATGGCGCGCTGAAAGGTGCAGAAGGAACCCGTCATTGCAAACCCTATATTAAGAGGTTCCGTTGTTTTTCACCTCCCGGCACAGCCGCAGCACCGTATCGGCGATCGCTTCGCCCGCGGTTTCCGGCGCGTATTTTCCGGGGAGGCCGGAAGCGGAAATATAAGGAAGTCCCTGCGCTTTTGCCGCGGCGGCGTCGATGCCGTAAGGCGCGCTTGCCGCTTCGATCAACAGACAATCGGCAGGCAGGTTTGCCAGTACTACTTTGCCGATCACGGGCGCGGGGACCGTGTTTACCAGCGCTTTGTACCTGCCGCAGCGGTCGCGGAATGCTGAAAAGGGAAGCGCTTTCACTCCCGTCGCTTCCGCCAGTACCCGCCGGGCTTCGCTGCGGGCAAATACGGTCACCTCCGCGCCGAGCAGGCGCAGTTTTTCCGCCAGCGTCCCGCCGATCCTGCCGAATCCGCCGATCGCGATCTCCGTGCCGGTCAGCGCACAGGGGAGCGCCGTGATCAGCATGCCGAGCAGCGCTTCCGCGGTCAGCATCGCGTTGATAAGCGTCAGGGCCTCGTCTTTATAATAATCGGTCACGTCCGCGCCGCCGGAACACAGCAAGGCAGCCGTAGCTTCGCCCGGCGTCCCGGCAAACACGGTCTGCCCGCGTTTCAGAACGCTGCGCAGGTCGTCGATATCAATGATTTCATTTGTCAGCGGCGCGAAAACCGTTTTTCCGTCTTTGGAAAAGGGGAGCCCACATACGAGGATATCCGCATCCGCCGCTTCAAAAAGCGATCCGGCCCGTTCGGTACCGTCCGCGGGCAGGCCGAACGTACGTACGCGCAGCCCGAGAGCAGCAAAGCGCTTCGCCGTATAAATCAAACGCCGATCTCCGCCGATCACGGAGACCGTTTTAATATCTTCCATCGTAAAAAACCTCCTCGGTAAATCATATGCGTTCTTTTCGGTTTGGTGCGGGCCGCTTTTTATCCGGAATGCGCTATTTTTTCTTGACAAAAAGGGCGCTATTTATTAATATATAATAGTTAAATTATTTTTTAGTGAGGCGCAAATCATGTACGATAAAGTACCAACGAGTCTGAACTTCGTAGACCGCGAGAAAAAAATCGAGCAGTTCTGGAAGGAACAGCGTATCTTTGAAAAGAGCGTGGACGCCCGCAAAAAAGGGGAGTCCTACGTATTTTACGACGGCCCGCCCACGGCCAACGGCAAGCCGCACATCGGCCACGTGCTTACGCGCTGCATCAAGGACCTGATCCCGCGGTACCGCACCATGAAGGGCTGCATGGTGCCCCGCAAGGCCGGCTGGGATACCCACGGCCTGCCCGTGGAGATCGAAGTGGAAAAGCTGCTGGGGCTGGACGGCAAGGAGCAGATCGAAGAATACGGCCTTGCCCCCTTCATCGATAAATGCAAAGAGAGCGTCTGGAAATATAAGGGCATGTGGGAGGATTTCTCTTCCACCGTCGGTTTCTGGGCGGATATGGACGATCCCTACGTCACCTACCACAACAGCTATATCGAATCCGAGTGGTGGGCTCTGAAACAGATCTGGGATAAGGGCCTGCTTTACAAGGGCTTTAAGATCGTGCCTTACTGCCCCCGCTGCGGCACGCCGCTCTCCTCGCACGAGGTGGCGCAGGGCTACAAGACCGTCAAGGAGCGCTCCGCCGTGGTCCGCTTCAAGGTGAAGGGTGAGGACGCGTATTTTCTTGCGTGGACCACCACGCCCTGGACGCTGCTCTCCAATACCGCGCTGTGCGTGAATCCCGCCGAGGAATACGCCAGAGTGAAGGCCGCGGACGGTAACGTCTATATCATGGCAAAACCGCTTCTGGATACCGTTTTGGGCCATTTGGCCGATAAAGAGAGCGGCGCCCCCGCTTACGGGATCCTTTCCGTCTGCAAAGGCAAGGATCTGGAGTATAAAGAATACGAGCCGCTGTATGCCGACGCCGCTGCGTGCGCCGAAAAGCAGCACAAAAAAGCCTTCTTCGTGATGTGCGACGATTACGTCACCATGAGCGACGGTACCGGCATCGTGCACTGCGCGCCCGCCTTCGGTGAGGACGACGCCCGCGTGGGCCGCAAATACGATCTGCCTTTCGTGCAGTTCGTGGATCTCAAGGGCTATATGACGGCGGATCCCTTCAAGGGCACCCGCGCCAAGCCCAGCGAAAAAGAGCTGAAGGAAGGCGTGGTCAGCGCCGATCCCGAGGTCATCAAGGATCTGGCCGCCAGAGGCCTGCTGTTCAGCGCGCCCAAATTCGAGCACGATTATCCGTACTGCTGGCGCTGCGATACGCCCCTGCTGTATTACGCAAGGGAATCCTGGTACATCAAAATGACCGCAGTGCGCGACGATCTCGTGCGCAACAACAACACCATCAACTGGATCCCGGAGAGCATCGGCAAGGGCCGCTTCGGCAACTTTATCGAAAACGTACAGGACTGGGCGCTGTCCCGCAACCGTTACTGGGGCACGCCGCTGAATATCTGGGAATGCGAGTGCGGCCACAGGCACTGCGTGGGCAGCATTGCGGAGCTGAAGGAACTCAGCGATAACTGCCCGGAGGATATCGAGCTCCACCGTCCCTATATCGATTCCGTCACCATCCGCTGCCCGCATTGCGGCAAGCAGATGAAGCGCGTGCCCGAGGTGATCGATTGCTGGTTCGATTCCGGCGCCATGCCCTTCGCGCAGCACCATTATCCCTTTGAAAACAAAGAGCTGTTCGAAACGCAGTTCCCGGCGGATTTTATCAGCGAGGCCGTGGACCAGACCCGCGGCTGGTTCTATTCGCTGCTGGCCATTTCCACGCTGATCTTCAACAAAGCGCCTTATAAAAACGTGATCGTGCTCGGCCTTGTGCAGGACGAAAACGGCCAGAAAATGAGCAAATCCAAGGGCAACGCCGTGGATCCCTTCGATGCGCTCGCTTCCTACGGCGCGGACGCCATCCGCTGGTATTTCTACACCAATTCCGCCCCGTGGCTGCCCAGCCGCTTTTACGGCAAGGCCGTGCAGGAGGGCCAGCGCAAGTTCATGGGCACGCTGTGGAACACCTACGCGTTCTTCGTGCTGTACGCCAATATCGATGAATTCGACGCTGCGAAATACACGCTGGATTACGCTGCGCTTTCCGTGATGGACCGCTGGCTGCTCAGCCGCCTGAACACCATGGTAAAGGCCGTGGACGAGAATCTGGCGAATTACCGTATCCCGGAGGCCGCCCGCGCGCTGGATAGCTTTACGGACGAGCTTTCCAACTGGTACGTGCGCCGCAGCCGCGAACGTTACTGGACACCGGAGATGACGCAGGATAAGATCAATGCCTATATGACGCTCTGGACGGCGCTTGTTACCGTAGCCAAAGCCGCCGCGCCGTTTATCCCGTTCATGGCGGAGGATATCTACCGCAACCTCGTTTGCAATATTGATAAAACCGCCCCCGAGAGCGTGCATCTGAGCCTGTTCCCGGAGGTCAAAGAGGAATATATCGACGTCGGTCTCGAGGCCTCCATGAAAGAGGTCCGCGCCATCGTGGAACTGGGCCGCGCCGCCAGAAACGGCGCCAACATCAAAAACCGCCAGCCGCTGCAGAATATCACCGTGGTGGGGCTTGCGCCGATCGCGCCGGAGTTCGCGGATATCGTACGGGACGAGCTCAACGTCAGGGAAGTGATCTTCGCGGATAATTCGGACGGGCTGCTTTCTTATACCTTCAAGCCGCAGCTGAAAACCCTCGGCCCGAAATACGGCAAGGTGCTGGGCGAGATCCGCGCCGCGCTCTCTGCCATCGACGGCGTCGCCGCAATGCATGCGCTGGATACCGAAGGCCATATCACGCTTTCGCTTTCCATCGGCGATATTGAGCTTACGGCGGAGGATCTGCTGATCACCACCGAGCAGGTGCAGAACGCTTACGCTGTTTCGGATAACGGCGTTACCGTGGCGCTCAATACCGCCCTCACGCCCGAGCTCATCGACGAAGGCTTTGTGCGGGAGCTGATCTCCAAGATCCAGACCATGCGCAAGGACGCGGATTTCAACGTGACGGACCATATCGCCGTAGTGATCGACGGCACCGAAAAGATCCGCGAGATCATTGCGAAATACGCCTCTGAGATCGCCGGCGAGGTATTGGCGGACAGCGTCACGCTGGGCACGCCTACTCAGAACGTCAAAGAATGGGACGTCAACGGTGAAGCCGCTGTCATCGGCGTGAAAGTCGTGTAAAATAATAAGCCGGATCCCCGATCCGGCTTTTCCTGTTCCGGAAAAGGAGCGTTAAACCATGAAAAAGCTGATCTTCGGCATTCAGAATTTTGATAAAGTGCGCGAATATCTGGGAATTTAAGAGTTTACACTTTATTAATTGACTTTTGTAATTGAATATAGTTTAATAATATTATATATAGATAAAGGGGCTGTTACGATGAATCTGTCTTCCGTTATTGACCAAAAAAAGAAGTACGCGGAGTATATAATCAAAGAGATCACCTACATCTGCAAAAATCTCGGCAAGCGCGATCCCGGCAGCGAAGGCGAGAAAAAGGCCTGCGAATACATGGCCGAAGTGCTCAAAAACGACTGCGGCTGCGATCGCGTTCAGGTGGAAAGCTTTGAGGAAAACCCCGGTTCTTTCTACGGCTGGATCTATATCGACGTGGCCATCGGTATCATCAGCGCCGTGCTGATGCAGTGGGTGCCGCTGGTCAGCGCCCTGCTGCTGATCCTGGCTGCCGTTATCGTTGTACTGCAGTTCGGTCTTTATAAAAAGGTCGTTGATTTCCTGTTCAAGAAAAAGACCGGCCACAACGTGACCGCCATCAAGAGCTGCACCGGCGAAGTGAAGCGCCGTATCCTGTTCAATGGCCACGCGGACGCCGCATGGGAATGGCCCATGAACTACGCCTTCGGCGGCGTCGGTTTTGATATCCATGCGTTTTTAGGTCTCGGCGGCATTATTTTCTATCTGGTGCTCGCAATCCTCGGTATCATCATTTACGGCCCGTTTACGCCTCTGGGCGGCAAGGTAAGCGCCGTGGCGGCGTGGAGCCTGATCTTCTACGTGCCCTGCTTCCTTTCGCTCTGCTTCCTCTGGAACCGCAACCGCGTTGTGGACGGCGCCAACGATAACCTCTCCGGCTGCTATATGGGCATCGCTCTGCTCAAGGCGCTGAAAGATCAGGGCATCGAGCTGGAGGATACCGAGGTCGGCGTGATCATCACCGGTTCCGAAGAGGCCGGTCTGCGCGGCGCATTCGCTTGGTGCGAGGCCCACAAGGATGAATTCAGGGACGTGCCCACCTTTATTTATTCCTACGATACCATTCACGATCCCAAGGAACTGATGACCAACTACCGCGATCTGAACGGCTCCGTGCCCTCGGACGTGGATGTTTCCGATCTGTTTATGGAATGTGCCGAGGAGCTCGGTATTGCCTGCAAGCACGGTATGGTCCCGTTCCCCGGCGGCGCTACGGATAACGCCGCGTTCGCCAAGGCGGGCTTCCGTTCCACCGGCATCACCGGTCTTTCCCATAAACTGGAGCGGTATTATCATACCCGGCTGGATTCCTACGACAATATGAATCAGGAAGGCCTTGAGGGCTGCTTTGCGGTGACCGCAAAGGTGCTTGAAAAATTTATAAACGGGGCGAAACAGTAACATGAAAACAACGCACAAAAGAATCATTTCCGTTATTCTTGCGCTTTGTTTCTGCGTGCTTCTGATCCCGAACGTGTCCGGCGCTGCTGTAAGCGGCGCCGATGCTTTCGTTTCAGAGGTGCGTGAAAAAATGATCGCGCGGGAAACGGAGATCAAAATCACGCTTACCGTAACGCAGGCCGTGCTGGACGCGGACTACGGCGGAAATCTCGGCACGTATATCGACGCATTCTATGACGATCTGTACGAGGGCGTTTTCGCGCACGACGGCACTTTGAAGGGCGGCGATTACCTGAGAAAACATACGGGAGACAGTTCTCTCGGCGGCGATTTGCTGACGTTTAACGGCACAACGTGGAACTGTCCGCTCACGCTGACCGTGGAGTATTATACCACCGCTGCGCAGGAAGCGGAACTGGACGAAAAGCTGGACGGGATCCTGGAAGCCGCCGACGAAGAAATCGGTCTGCTCAGCCTTTCGGATTTTAAAAAGATCCGTTGGGCGTACGATTATCTCTGCTCCCGCGTCAGGTACGATAACGAGCATCTGCATGATGACGATTATCTTCTCAAGTATTCCGCCTATGCCGCGCTGGTGAACGGTACGGCCGTTTGTCAGGGTTACGCCAATCTGTTTTACCTGATGATGCAGCGCCTCGGCGTAGACGCGCGTATCATTACTGGCTGGGGTGACGGCGAAGCGCACGCGTGGAACATTGTAAAACTGGGCAATCTTTATTATAACTGCGATTCCACCTGGGACGTGGGCGCAAAAACCTACCGCTATTTTCTGCGCGGCAGCAAAACCTTTGAAAACCATAAGGCGGATCCGGAGTTTTCGGATAAAACGTTTACGGAAGTTTTCCCGATCTCCGAAACGGATTATGATATCAATCATAAACACAAGCCCGCGCCGATGGACCCCGTTGCAGCTGCCTGTACCGAACCCGGTTCCGAAGGCGGCGAATACTGCATCGAATGCGGAGAGATCTTAACACAGCCCACCGTTGTTCCCGCGCTGGGGCATAACTTCGGCAGATGGATCGAAACGGCGCCGCCGACCTGCACCGCTCCCGGAGCGGAAAAAGGCTTTTGCTCCCGCTGCACCGCAACCGAGACCCGGCCCGTGGACGCGCTCGGCCACGATATGAACGGTAAAACCGAAGTGATCACTCCCGCCACGGCAACCGCAGCAGGCACGCTGCGCACGTGGTGCACGCGCTGTGATTATTTCGAGGACAGCGAGATCGCTATGCTGGATCCCTCGGATGACCCGACGGAAATCAAACCCGGCGATGTGGACGGCGACGGCAACGTGGACACCTCTGACGCCCGTTTGGCGCTGCGCTGCTCCATCGGGCTGGAAAAATACACGGCGGGCAGCCGTGAATTCATTGCCTGCGACGTGAATCTCGATCATAAAGTGGGCACGGACGACGCGCGTTTCATTCTGCGTCATGCCATAGGCCTGACCGACGCCGGAATCATCTGGTAAATCTTATTATAATCAAACACGCCGGAACTGGAACCAGTTCCGGCGTGTTTTCGGTTTTACGTCAAAAGGAATTTCGGGTTTTGCTTATGTGTTGGAAGAATCAGCCGATGCGGTGACCGTCCGTGATCTTGATGTGGCCAACCACGGGGGCTTTGATATCACCGGTGAAGGTGTCCTCTTCAAACGTAAAGGCGCCTTCCAGCTTACGGCCGGGCAGCACGGAAATGGTGCCTTCGCCGCTGATGGTCTTGCCGTCCTCATGCTCGATGAGGTTCATGAACTTGATCTTGGCGGATTTCAGCGCGCCGGGAAGCGAAACGTCAATTTTGTAGTCGCCGTTCTCATCTTCTGCGATGGTGAACTTCACTTCGCCCTTGGCGAGTCTTACGTTGATTTTGCCGGCCCAGGAGCCGATGCCGATTTTTGCCATTGTAATATCCTCCGTTTATTTCTTGTATTTTTTGCCGATCTCAATGCCCTTCTGCAGCGCATCCAGGTTCATTGCAAGGATCTCGGGCTTTTTCGCTTTGAATTTTGCTTCCAGCGATTCTTTGAACGCCGCCTCGGAAACCACTTCCGTTGCGCCGATCAGGATGCCGATCAGAATGATATTTGCGGTTTTGGGGTTGCCCACCTCTTCCGCCAGATCGTCCACCGGCGCGCTGATCACGGTGATATCGTCGCGCTCGTCGGTATCCGCAATACGGCAGGCGTTGGCAAGCAGAATGCCGCCGGGCTTTACGTCCTCGCCGTATTTGGCGTAGGCCTGCTCGTTCATCACGATCAGGTTATCGCAGTTTTTCGGCAGGGGAGAAACGATGGTATCATCGCTGATCACCACGGTGCATTTCGCGCTGCCGCCGCGCTGCTCGGGGCCGTACTCCGGCAGGTAGGTGGCGTGCTTGCCCATGTCGATGGCGGCCTGCGCCAGCGTAATGCCCGCGCTCATGATGCCCTGACCGCCGGAACCGGAAAATACGAACGACTGTTTCATTATTTGTCCACCTCCGTATCTTTATACACACCGGGCTTGAAGTAAGGGATCGTGTTGGTGTTCATGTATTCCAGCGTCTGCAGGGGCGTCATGTGCCAGTTTGTGGGGCAGTTGGTAAGCAGCTCCACAAAGGTAAAGCCCTTGCCCTGCAGCTGATATTCGAACGCCTTTTTGATGCCGGCTCTGGCTTCGCGCACGCCCTTGGGGGAGTTCAGCGCAAACCGTGCCACGTAGGCGGGCGCCTCCAGCGTGGAGATCAGCTCGCACATCTTCATCGGGTAGCCGGTGGTGGCGGGGTCGCGGCCGTAAACCGTAGTGGTGGTCTTCTGGCCGATCAGCGTGGTGGGCGCCATCTGGCCGCCCGTCATGCCGTAGGTCTGGTTGTTTGCGAAGATCACGGTAAAGTTCTCGCCGCGGTTGGCGGCGCTCATGATCTCCGCAAGGCCGATGGCGGCAAGATCGCCGTCGCCCTGATAAGCGAAAACGAGGCGCTCGGGATTGGTGCGCTTTACGCCGGTGGCGGCTGCGGGAGCGCGCCCGTGGGCCACACTCAGGAAATCACCGTTCCAGTAAAGAATATTCAGGGCGGAGCAGCCCACCGAGATCACGTTCAGGGAATTATCCCCCTGGCCGAGCTCTTCGATCACGTCGGAAACCAGCCGGGTGGCCAGCGAATGCAGGCAGCCGGGGCAATAGCCGCTGGGCGCGTCGGCGATCAGCGTGGAACGTTTATATTCAGCCATTGTTTTCACCTCCGCTTACGATCTCATAGATCGCGTCGTAAACGCCTTCATCGTCCAGCAATACGCCGCCGGAACGCCCGTATTCGTATACGGGGCAGCGCTCGAGCACCTGCAGTTCGATATCCTCGCGCATCTGCGCGGGAATGGTCATTTCGATATCGATAATGGCCTTTACTTTGCCGTAATCCAGATTTCTGATGCTCTTTTTGGGGAAGGGGAACAGCGTGATGGGACGGATCATACCCACCTTGTAGCCCTGCTCGCGCAGGTTCAGAATGGCTTCCTTGGCCACGCGGGAGGCGATGCCGTAAGCAACTACAACGTACTCGGCGTCGTCCAGCATGAATTCTTCCACCTTCACGTCGTTTTCTTCCCAATCCTTATACATGTCGCCGGCTGCGGCGTTCAGGCCTTCCAGGATCAGTTCCGTATAAATGGGGGTGATGTTGCCCTGCCAGTCGCGGCCGTTGCGGCGCGTCAGGCTCCATTCGGGCAGGTCCTCGTCCTTCAGCTCCTTCATGGGAGGCAGCTCCACCTCTTCCATGATGTTGCCCAGGCACCCGTCCATCAGTACCAGCACGGGGTTGCGGTCGCGTTCTGCGTATTCCCATGCGTCGTAAAGGGTATCCACGGCCTCCTGCGCGGAGTTGGGGGCGAATACCATGGCGTGGAAACCGCCGTGGCCGAGGGCCTTGGTGGCCTGCAGATAGTCGGACTGCGCGGGCTGGATGGAACCGAGCCCGGGCCCGCCGCGGCTGATATTTACGATCACGGCCGGCAAAGCAGCCGCCGCCAGATAAGAGATGCCTTCCGCCTTCAGGCTGATGCCGGGGCCGGAGGAACTGGTCATGGCTCTGGTGCCCATAGCCGCAGCGCCGTAAACCATGTTCACGGAAGCGATCTCGCTTTCACCCTGCACGTAGGCGCCGCCCACCTCGGGCAGCCGCCAGGAGAGATACTCCGGGATCTCGTTCTGGGGAGTGATGGGATATCCCGCAAAGAAGCGGCACCCGCCGCGCACTGCGGCTTCGGCAATGGCTTCGTTGCCCTTCATGAATTTCTTTTCGCCCATTACGCGTCAGCTCCTTTCGCAGGCAGTTCAATGGCGCCCTCGGGGCACATCGTGGCGCAGATCCCGCAGGATATGCACTTTTCGGGATCGGTCACAACGGGATAGAAGTGCCCGCGCGAGTTGCGCACGGTTCCGGTTTCAAGGATCTGCTTCGGACAGAACTTTACGCAGTATTTGCAGTCCTTGCAGAGTCTTGCGTTGATCTGGATCACTGATACCATCTCCTTTATGCTTCTTCGTATAATTTATCGCCCGGCTTCTGCTGAGTCAGCTTCATGAAATCCACCTTCATCAGCGGGGTCTGCGGTAATTCCTTTAAGAATATGATCTCACGCGGAACGTAAAATTTGCTGAAATTTTCTTCGCACACGCGGCGGATCGTTTCGCGGTAGGCTTCCTCGTCGCCCGGGGTCTTCAGCGAGGCGTACAGTCTTACGATGCTGCGTTCGCCCTGCCAGCCCTGCACGGCGCAGGATTCCTTGATGAAATCGAGCTCGGAAAGCTTCTTTTCGATATCGTTGGGATATACGTTGTAGCCGGCAATGATGATCACTCTCTTTTTGCGGCCGGAGAAGAAGAAGTAGCCTTCCTCATCCTGATAGCCGAGGTCGCCCGAGAGCACCCATTTTCTGCCGTTTTCGTCCGTATAAAGCCCTAAGTCCTCGGGACCGTCCTTGGTGTAGTAACCGGCCATGATGGTGGGACCGGAAATGGCAAATTCGCCGATCTCGCCGGTGGGCACGCGCTTGTGGTCGTCGTCCCAGATCTCCACGGTCACGCCGCGCAGCGCTTTGCCGATGGAGCCGCGCTTGTAATCCCAGTTGGTGGTGGTGCAGCAAACGGAGCCGATCTCCGTTAAACCGTAGCCCTGGCGCAGACGGCCCTCCGCGCCCCATTTTTCAAAGTAGGAATTGTATTCGTCAATAAACGTGTCACTGATATCGTCGCCGCCGCAGAACATCATGCGGATGTTCTTGAGCCAGGGCCCGTCGAAATGCTTTTCCTTCATCAGCTTTTCAAACATCAGCGGGATACCGCCGTAGCCGCAAACGTAGTTCGTGCGCATCAGGCGGTTGAAGATCTTCGCGTCAAACTGCATCATGGGGATGATGCGCGCGGAATTGCAAAGCGCCATATGTACGGCCACGCAAAGGCCGAAGCAGTGGAACAGGGGCAGCACGATGATCTCGGCTTCCTCGCCCGGGATGCGGATGTTATCGATATCCGAAACGCGCTGCACCAGCTCGTTGATGGCGCGGTTCGTGAGCTTGATGGTCTTGCTCTTGCCCGTGGTGCCGCCGCCGTTCAGGTAGCAGCAGATATCGTCCGCGTTGTCGTCGCAGGGATCGAACTTCTTATAGCGGCTGATCGCGTTCTTGTAATAGGTGGCGTTCTTGTATTTGGGGAATACGCCCTTGATGATGCCCTCGCCCAGCTTGGTGCCGAAGCGCTTGTAGCCCTCGGAATAGTCGGAGGAGCAGCAAACGAGGCAGGGAAGCCCCGTGTCGTTGATGGTGGCGATGTGGTCCTTTACCAGCAGGTCCAGCACCATGATGCCCTTGGGTTCCACGTCTTCAATGGTTTCCTTCAGGAACTCGTCGCTCATCAGCGGGTGCACCATGTTTACGATCACGCCGATCTGGTTCAGCGCGTAGAAGGCGATGATGCTCTGCATCGTGGTGGGCATGAAGATGGTGTACACGTCGCCGCGCTTCAGGCCAAGATCCTTCTGGAAATAGGCGCTCAGCGCGTCCATATCGCGGAAGACCTCGGACTTGTAGTATTTGACGCCGAAATGCTGCATCATATACACGTCTTCGTAAATACTCGTACAGTGCTTCAGGTATTGCGCGCAGTTAAAGTCTTGTACCGATGGTAACATTCTCTTTTCCCCTTTATATAAAAATATTATATAAAAACATTATAAAATGTATAGAGACCAAAGTCAACCGAATCAAAAATATATAACAAACTGTAAACAGTCTGTTCATAAATTCAGATCACGTATTTATCCAGTTCCTTGCGGCTGTCGATGCCGAGCTTATTGAATATGTTGCGCAGGTGCGCGCGCACGCTGTTTACCGTAATGCCCAGCAGGTCCGCGATCTCGTTGTTGGAGCAGCCCTTGGAGGCCAGAGAAGCCACGTTGAATTCGATGGCGGTCAGGGAATCGGATATCTTTTCGCCGGTGAGCTCGTTGTGTACGGTCACCCAGCTGGAATGATAGCGGTTGGATAATTCAAGGATGCGCTTATACTGCGCGCTCTCTTCGTACCGCATGCATTTTTCCAGCATGCCGGAGAGCATGCCGCGGTGCTCCGCAAACGGCATAATGAGGCCGTCCGGCGCGGCCACGGACCACGCGTGGCGGAAATAATACTCCGCCTTGTCCCACAGCTTGCGCAGCATATACCCGCGCGAGATGATCAGGCACAGATAGATCTCCGAAATGGGGCAGGGATGGGGCATGAATACGAGCGCGCCTTCCGCCATACCCACGGCGCGGCCGATATCGCCGGTTTCGATCAGGTAGTGCGTGTAGGCGTAAAACGCCATCGGCTTCAGGCTGTCCGGCACGTCGAACGCGTCCGCACTGACAGCGGGGAAGCGGATCTCCGGAAAATTGTGCAGCAGAATGTTGAAATACAGCATCATCGCGTCAATGGCCCGCCGCACGTTGGAATCCGCGGGGAACAGAGTGCCCAGCGTTTTAATGGAATTGTAAAGCTTTACGATCTCAAAAATATTCTCGCCCGAAAGGGAGGTGATCGCCGTGCCCAGCGCCGCTGCCACCGTGATGCGGTTGTCGTCGCTTTCGGAAAGCGCGCGGAAAGCCTCGTTCGCTGCGGCCGTGTTCCCGGTAAAATACGCAAGCTCCGCCTTCGCCAGCTTTCTGCGCTCGGGATCGGTCTCCCTGTCGCACAGCTCCGCCGCCGTACCCGGCAAAAAATGCCCGGTCGTGAGTACGAAAGGATCAAATTCAAAGCCGATCCGGTCCGAATTGGAAGCGCTCATCTGCACGGTCTCCTATGTATCGTTTACAAATTGTTAATAATAATAACATAAGAAATCTAAAAATGCAATAGTCCTAAAAAAAGAAAAAATGGACGATTTCGTTATAGTCCAAAAAAAACCGGGAATGAGTGATGTGCGTTTGTATATAATCGTGTAAAATTAACGTAAATACTGAAAAAATGTGAACAGACTGTGAACTTCCGTGAAAAACGGACCGAAAACAGTATGTTTGCGTTTTTTAGAAAGAGGTTTGTTTTTTATGGTTGAACCCCAAGACATGAGCTGCTACGCGTACTACAAAGCCTGTACCGACGAATACGGCGAGTACTACTGCCAGTACCATCTGGGCAAAAAGTTCCTCAACACCAGAATCATCAGCGATATGGATGCGCTGGCAGGTTTCTTCCGTATTGAGCTCGGCCTGAAGCCCGGCGACGTGTATTCCATCTTCATGCCCACCACGGTGCAGAGCATCACGGCGTTTTACGCTCTCAACAAGATCGGCGTCACGGTGAATTTCATTCATCCGCTGCTGCCCACGGACGTGGTGCGTGAAACCATCGTTTCATTGAAGTCCAAGGGCGTTATGGTTCTGGACCTGCTTGCGCGCAAGCATACGGAGATGCTCAACGAGCTCGGCCTGCCCATTCTTGTGTGCCATTCCTCCGATTATTCAAGTCTCTTAGCCGAATGCGGCGTCAAAACGGGCGAGGGGATCCTGAAAAAGGTATTTCCCAAAATCAACAACCGCGAAGATTATCTCAAGGCGGTGAAACGCTTCCGCAAGTGCCGCGTGCAGGATCACTGCGATCCCGATAAGCCTGCCGTATTCCTGAACGGCGGCGGCACCACGGGCAAGAGCAAAACCATCAAGCTCTCCTCCCGCGCCATCAACGAGATCGTGTTCCGCATGAGCAAGCTGGACCGTATCCATCGCCCGGGCGAGGACGCCGAGATCATCGTGCTGCCCCTGTTCCATTGCTTCGGTCTGTGCGTGGCCATGCATATGCCCATGTGCAACGGCGCAAAGCTGATCCCGATGATGCAGTTCGACGCCAAAATGTTCAACCGTCTGATGCGCCATAACTGCGTGGTGGGTATTCTGGGCATTCCTGTGATGTTCAAGAAGTTGATGGACGAAAAGCACTTTGATAACAAAGGCCTTAAAAACCTGCGCCTTGCCTTCTGCGGCGGCGACGACGCGCCCCAGTACATATTGGACGATTTCAACGCCGCATTGGAAAAATGGGGCGCCACCGGCCGTCTCAGAGAGGGCTACGGCCTGACCGAAGTGGGCTCTGTTTGCTGCGTGAACTCCATTACCGAATATCGAAAGGGTTCTATCGGCCTGCCGCTGGAGGGCGTGATCATGGATATCTGGGATGAAAACCAGAAACCGCTGCCCAACGGCGAGATCGGCGAGATCGTGATCGCCGGCCCCACGATCATGAGCGGTTATTATACGGACGACGGCTCGGACGGCGAAGGCCTTTATGTGGACGAGAAGGGCGAAAAATGGGTGCTCTCCGGCGACCTCGGCTATAAGGACGACGACGGCTTCTTCTATTTCTCCGGCCGCAAAAAGAGAGTTATCATCATCTCCGGTTACAACGTATATCCCAGCGATATCGAGAAAAAGCTCAGCGAGTTCGAATTTGTGAAAGAGAGTTGCTGCGTAAAGGGCTTCAACAAGGCCGGCAAGCCGATCATCCGCATGTACGTTTCTTATACGGACAGCACGGGCGACAGGGAAGTATACAAAAAGAAGATGCTGGACTGCATCGAGAAGAACTTCTCCAAGTTCAGTCTGCCACAGGAGATCATCGAGGTGCCCAAGCTGCCCGAAACGCCTCTGATGAAGGTGGACTTTATGAAGCTGACGCAGAATTCCCCCGAGGATCCCGTTTTCATCCCCACCGAGGAAGAAAAGAAGGGCCTGCTCCCCGTAGATATTTAATATCGGATAAAAAAGAAAAAGGATGTCTCAACGGCGCACTCACTTAAGGATTTATTTGGTTATTCGCCGCTCTTTTCCGCCCGAACTGCCTGCCCGGCACAGGGTATCCGTCAGGATTGCCCTATGCCGGGCAGATTGTTCGAACAAAAAATAGCTGGCGAAAAACTGC
>JAEEGL012190756.1_pt1 | contig 34821 bp, 27 predicted proteins | sample 9134231 | NCBI WGS metagenome assembly JAEEGL01 (sample SAMN16246548, study PRJNA631951) | gut metagenome | biome: gut microbiome; feature: rumen; material: fiber-attached | host: Bos | place: Iran: Karaj | collected 2018-10
CGCAACAGCGTCTCCTGGGCGATGTCTTGCGACTCGTCATAGTCGAGGCCCATCGCCGCAGCCTTGTTCAAGGCGGCAGACCTCAGCCGTGGAGCTATCAGTTCAAATGCGTCAATAGTCATTTACAAATCACGTAATTTGTCGACAAAATTACTAACTTTACATTTATATAACACATCACCCTCCACTTTTCAAACAAAAGAAGAAATTTTTTTTGAATAAGTGGAAATAAACTGATGCTTTATTTTTCAGAAAAACTAATTTATTTTGTCTATTGTTTGTACCTTTGTGGCATCAAAAGCATAAAGATTATGGCAGAAAACATCACTATTGTTCCTAACCAGTCCGAACTGAAAACTCAATTCGAGTTTGTCAACTCGTTGATTGAGAGGTATCGCTCATCAGCAATAGCTATGGTTAATACAACAGCATTGCAGATGTATTGGGAAATAGGTCAATATATTTCACTGCAACTTAAGTCTGCCCGATGGGGGACGAAAGTTGTCGGTGACTTTGCAGACTATCTAAAACGGCAAAATCCAAGGCGACGAGGTTTGAGCAAAAGGAATCTTTATAACATGGTAAAATTTTATGATGTTTATAGCCGACCTATATTCATTGACCGTATTTCACAATTAAATATCAATGAATTTGTGCAATTGCCAACTGCACAAATTCAAGATACCACAATTGTGCAGTTGCCAACTGCACAATTAGAAACAACGAATAACAAACAAATTCCAGCATTATTAACAATTACAACGTTTACCAATCATGTGGAAATCATGAACCGCTGTCGCAATGATGAGGAGCGTATATTCTATATGCTATACGCTCGGCATCAAGGTCTGAAGACTGAGGAGTTGCGTCGTTGCATTGTTAATCAGACCTTCTCGTCATTAATGGACAAGGAAAAAATGTTGTCGCCCAAACTGCTGGCTGATTATCCTCAATCGGAGTTTATGCTCAAAGACAAAGCGGTTGTCGACTTTCTCAATTTGCCCCAAAAGCATAATGAGTACCATTTACACAAAGGTTTGCTTGAGCACATGAAAGCGTTTATTTTAGAGTTGGGCAAAGATTTTTTGTTCATTGAGAGTGAATTTGGAGTACAAGTAGGTGGTTCCACAAAAAGAATCGACTTGTTGTTTTTTCATCGAGCCTTGCAATGTTTAGTGGCGATAGAACTGAAGGCGGTTGATTTTCAGCCTGAGTTTGTGGGCAAGATGGATATGTATCTCGAAGCACTGGATCGTGATGTGAAACGAGATAATGAGAATCCGAGCATTGGCATTATTCTTTGTCCTTCGGCCGACAGGAGCATGGTGGAATATACATTGAGCCGATCATTAAGTCCAACAATGATAGCCGAGTATCAGCGCAAGCTAATTCCTAAAGAGGTTATGAAAAAATCATTGGAGGAATACTGTGCTTTCTTAAAAGAGAGCAAATAATTAAATGTAACTTTATAATAAATAATCAGGGTTTGTTAACAGTTTATCAGCGAGTTAAAAGGTCTTCGTGCCGGGACGATATAGGGACGGTAATAAGCGAAAAACGACCAAAAACGGCAATAATCAAAAATGTAACTATTTGAAAATCAGTTATTGTTGCCTTGAAAAGAGGAGTACATAAATTCCCTCTCTTTCCGCAAAGCATTAAGACTGGTTGGGTTTTCTCAACCAGTTTTTTGTTTGTGCTGCGCAAAGTTAGCTTGTGTGCAAGGGATAATTGTAGAGCCACTTCACATTTGTGAAGTGGCTCTGTTGTTTGTTGAAATTTTAAGGGTGGCGAGTTAGTCGTCTGCCCCGATAAAGTTGCCCGACTGGTCGAACCTTAATTCTAAGTCGTTAGCCAACTCGATGTCATACCCTATACCGTTTTTGTCAATCTTGATGATTGGCGCTGACTGGAAGTTGTTCTTGACATAAGCTGAGATGGCCTGTGGCACCAGAGCTGCTGGAACCCCTTTGTAGCACTCAACTTTTTTCCATTGATTGTTCCTGTCAAAGTCAATCTTTGTTCCGTTGTCGAGCGTCACATCATACTCAAGGCCTCCGTACTCCTGATCTGTTTCAGTATAAGTGATCTTAGCACCAGGGAATGTTTGTTGCACGAATGTGTTGATAGCCTCGGGCAATGCTTGTTGAGCATTTGCTGCGGGTTGGGGTTGAGCAGCAGCCGCGTTGTTTTCGGGTGTCGCGGCTGGTGTTACTTGTTGCTGCTGTCCGTTAGAGACGGGCTGAGGTTGCTGGGTGTTATTGTTGCCATTGCAAGCCACCAGCATGGCGGCAACAACCACAGCAAGAGATATTAGCTTGAATTTCATATCTTTCAAATCTTTTTAGTCATCAATGTCAATAACTTGAAATTCACGATTAAACTCAATCTCAAGTCCATTGTTGAGCTTCACCTCATAGCCTCGGCGGTTGCGGTCAATTTTTATGATGGATGTGCCAGGGAACGAGGTTTTAACGCTTTTCTTAATTTGCTCGGGAATCAACGCCGAAGGAACGGTTGAAGAGTAGCTCTCAATGTCCTTCCAGTTGCCTTCCTTGTCAAACTCGATTTTCTCACCAGACTCATACCTGATGGTATAGTCATCCCAGTCCATAGTAATAACCAATGGAATCTTATTGGCAAAATACTGTTTAAGCATCACTTGAGCTGTCTGAGGCAGTTGGTCATAAGTGATAACTTTGTCGTGGTCGGCCTTGGCGCTGAAACTTATTGTCAGCAAGGCAACTAATGCAATGATTGCTTTAATTCTCTTCATAGTGTACTGTGTAATTTAAAATATAATTAAAGTGGATTACTTACAATAATTTCTTATCTTAATCGTCCATTTCCATGAGCGCACCTAGCTGGTTGAACTTAAGTTCTAAACCATTGATAAGTTCAACCTCATATCCATTGTCATCCTTATCAATTTTAGTGATTGATACGCCAGGAAACGAGGTGTTGATGTGGCTAGCAATTGGGGCAGGCACAATCGCGGTTGGGATGGGAGCAGTGGTGCTCGACACCTTATCCCACTCTTTGTTCCTATTAAAACTGATCATGGTGCCATCGTTAAGGGTCACGTCATACTCAGAGCCAAATAGTCCCCATTCTTTTTGGGCAAAAGTAATAGTGCTATTTGCGAAATTTTGTTTAACAAAAGTTTGAACCTCTTGTGGCAGCTCGGTTGGAATGATAGGCTTTTCGCCACATCCTACCAATGTCAAACTGCAAATGATAATTAATAAAAAACTGAATCTTCTCATAATATTTATTATTTTGACTAGACAATAAACTCTTCCAAACGTTTAATACTATGTGGGTGAAGGTTAAAATTTTGCCAAAATTAGTGTCTTTATTCCAATTATACAAATTTTTATCCAATATTTACACATCAAAATTATCTTATTACGATTAATAAGTGCTGGTAATGTTAAGTGGTATATGTCATCTTTTTTAGTTAGAGAAAAATGTGTAACTTTGCAGCAAAAATCAACAATAAAGCATTTATTTACGTGGGAAAGAAAAAGAATTTGCCTCTGCTAGAGGATTTTGAGATAACTGGAGTTGCTGCCGAAGGCAAGAGCCTGGGGCGCTGGAACGACATGGTGGTGTTTGTGCCTTACGGAGCGCCAGGCGACATTGCTCGTGTGAAAATCACTCGCAAGAAGCACAGTTTTTGTGAGGGCGTGATAGATGAACTCATCAAGCCTAGCGAGGTGCGCGTGGAGCCTATGTGCCAGCACTTTGGCGTGTGTGGCGGCTGCAAGTGGCAGCACCTTCCTTATGAGTACCAGCTCAAGTGCAAGCAGCAGCAGGTGGTCGATGCCTTGGAGCGCATTGCCAAAGTGCCGTTGCCCGAAATCTCGCCGATTCTTGGCTCGAAGAAGACGACTTTCTACCGCAACAAGCTCGAGTTCACCTTCTCCAATAAATGCTGGCTCACCACTGAACAGATGCAGAGCGGTGAGGAGTTTCCCAACCGCAACGCCGTGGGTTTCCACATCCCTGGCGGCTTCGACAAAGTGCTCAATATCGAGAAATGCTGGCTTCAGGACGACATCAGTAACCAGATTCGCCTATTCCTGCGCGATTACGCTCAGGAGCGTGGCTATACGTTCTACGACATCCGCAACAATGTGGGCTTTATGCGCATGATGATGTTGCGCACTGCCAGTACTGGCGAGCTGATGCTCGTAGTGGTCTTCAGCGAAGATAATCAGGCTGCAATCGACGATGTGATGGGTGCATTGAAAGAGCGTTTTCCTCAGATTACCTCCTTGATGTATGTTGTCAATCTCAAAGTCAATGATTCGCTTGGAGACCAGGAGTTTATGCTCTATAGTGGTCGCGACTACATTGAGGAAGAGATGGAAGGGCTTAAGTTCCGCGTGGGTCCAAAATCGTTTTATCAGACCAACAGCGAGCAGGCCTACGAACTCTATAAAGTGGCACGCGATTTTGCCCAGTTGACAGGTAATGAATTGGTTTATGACCTCTATACTGGTACTGGAACAATCGCCAACTTCGTCTCTCGTCAAGCGCGTGAGGTGATTGGAATTGAGTATGTTCCCGAAGCGATAGAAGATGCCAAACTCAACTCGCGTGTGAATGGCATTACAAACACCAAATTTTATGCTGGCGACATGAAAGACGTGCTCACTGGCGAGTTTGTGGCGCAGCACGGCATCCCCGACGTTATGATCGTTGACCCACCGCGCGCTGGCATGCACGAGGATGTGGTAAGGGTGATTCTTGATGCTGAACCCGAGCGCATTGTATATGTGAGCTGCAACCCCGCCACCCAAGCCAGAGACATCGCGATGCTCGACGTGAAGTATCGTGTCGATGCAGTGCAGCCTGTGGATATGTTTCCTCACACACACCATGTGGAAAATGTGGCACTTTTAAGTCGTAAGTGTTAGTTATAAGTGTTAAGTGTTAAGTGGCTGCACCAATTTAAGTCGTGAGTGTTAAGTGTTAAGTGGCTGGGTTGAGATAAGTTATAAGTATAAATTTATAGTTTTAAGTGAGAGGGATTAGGGGATATCTGTTAGTTTTGTTGATGCTGGCCGTGTCTATTATTGCTCACGGGCAGGTGCCAGAAGGCTACACTACTATAAAAGGTGTGGTAACCGACTCCGTGACTGGCGAGGGCATGCCTTACGCTCAGATTTTTCTTATTGGTTCCCAAACTGGCGCATTGACCAACGATCAAGGCGGCTTCACTATCGTCACTGGGGTGAAGTTTGAGAAGCTGCGTGTAAGTGTTGTTGGGTATCAGACTAAAGAGATAAAGGTGCCTCTTGGTGTATATACAGAGCTTGACATCAAGTTGGTACCCACCACTGTGATGCTCAACGAGGTTATAGTCAAGAAGACCGCAAAATATGTCAAGAAAGGCAATCCTGCGGTGGCGTTTGTCGAGAAACTACGGGCACGGCGAAACCTCTATAATCCCAAAGATCACGACTATTACAACTATAATAAATATGAAAAGGTGTCGTTTGGTCTCAACAATTTCAACTCGTCGAGCACAAAGAACCTGATTGCCCAGAATTTCAAATTCCTGAAAGACTATATCGACACCTGCGACGTAACGGGCAAGATGATTTTGCCGCTCTCCATTCAGGAGAAAGTTTCGCACGAGCATTACCGCAAGTCACCTGCAACGCATCGTGAGGTGGTGATGGCGACCAACCATGCCGGCATCGACGACCAGCACGACACCGAGAGCATCAAGAAGTTCATAGATGATATCTTCCGTGAGATTGACATCTTCAGCAACGACATCACGTTCATGCAGAACCGCTTTGTGAGTCCGCTCTCGAACATAGGCACCGACTTCTATAAGTATTATCTCGACACTGTAATGGTCAATGGAGTGCAGTGCTATGAGTTGTCGTTCACGCCTTTCACCACTGAGACTTTTGGCTTCACGGGCCGCCTCTATGTTCCTGCTAACGATAGCACGATGTTCATCTCTAATATTAAGATGAACGTGCCCCGAACTATCAACCTCAACTATGTGAAACAGGTGTATCTTGAGCAGGACTACATCAAGGCCTCTGATGGCAGCCGCCTGAAGATACGTGACGATGTGATGGTGGAGCTGCAGATTGCCCCTAAGACTCCTGAGCTCTATGGGCGTCGGCAGACGTTCTACGATGGCCACAACTTCAAGATTCCTAAGGACTTGACTGTCTTTGAGGGAAATGCCGAGGTGCTGACTAACCAAGTCAAGGAGCAAGACGAGAACTACTGGGTGGCGCACAGGCCTGTGGTAGCTGTGAAGAATGAGCACACCGTCAAGGATATGCTCGCGCGGCTGCGGCAGTCAAAGCTCTTCTACTGGTGCGAGAAGGTGGTGGTGACGTTGGTGAGCGGTTACATCAATACCAATAAAAATGCCAAAGAGAGCCGCTTCGACATCGGTCCCATGAATACCCTTATCAGCGGCAACTCACTTGAGGGCGTGAGGCTTAGAGTGGGCGGCATGACAACTGCAAAACTCAGTCCTCGATGGTTTGGCAAGTTCTATGTTGCCTACGGCACACGCGACGAGCGATTCAAATATATGGGGCAACTCGAGTATTCGTTTATAGATAAGAAAAAGCACCCCAATGAGTTCCCTGTGAAATCGATACGCTTGATGCATCGTTATGATCTAGACAAGCTGGGCCAGCACTATCTTTATACCAACCCCGACAATGTTTTCCTCGCCCTTAAGCGTCAAAAGGACGATAAGATGATATATCTGCGTGAGACGGTTCTGGAATACAAACTCGAGACTCAGGCGGGATTTTCGGTTACTGCATCGGTGCTTCACCAGCGCCATGAGGCGTCGCGATTCTTGCCGTTCATCGATGGCAACGGCAACGCGTTAGGGCATTACAACACAGCGGGTTTCAACGTCACTTTGCGCTATGCACCAGACGAGAAGTTCTATCAGACTCGCTCGTTCCGTATTCCCATAAACCAAGACGCGCCCGTATTCACGCTCTCGCACACCTTCATGCCACGAGGCTTCTTGGGCAGCGATTATACCATCAACAAGACCGAGGCTGGAATCCAAAAGCGTTTCTGGTTCTCGGCATTTGGTTATACCGACATCATCGTCAAAGCAGGAAAGATTTGGAGCACAGTGCCTTATCCTGAGCTCTTGCTGCCTAACGCCAACCTGTCTTATACCATTCAGCCCGAGTCGTTTGCGCTCATGAACGCTATGGAATTTGTCAACGACCAGTATCTGTCGTGGGATGTCACCTACTGGATTAACGGCGCTATCCTCAACCGCATCCCGCTGCTCAAGAAGCTCAAGATGCGTGAGGTGGTCTCGTTCCGTGGCCTATGGGGCAAGCTCACCGACAAAAATGACCCCGCTCAGCACCCTGAGCTGCTGCAATTCCCCACTAATGCCGACTGCTACAAAATGGGCAAGCGGCCCTATATGGAGATAGGCGTCGGTCTTGACAACATCCTCACTTTCTTGAGAGTGGATTACGTGTGGCGCATCAACTACCGCGACAATCCCGGCATCAACCGCAGCGGCGTCCGCATCCAGCTGCATTTCACGTTCTGAGCTAAAATTGTCTTGAGCGAGTTATCAACTTGCTATACAGTACTCCAGTGCAGAAAAACGAAACGCACCTCATTTTTGAGATGCGTTTCATGATTTTTTGTTTTACATTATCTCATTTTTCTATAATCACGTTAGTGACTACATTGATGTCGTTGATTGTCAATGGAATGGTGATGGTGGGGATGGTTTTGTCGTAGTTTACTTTTACCTTCTTACCGTTAACCTTTACCATTGATGGCTTGACTTCTAACCCAGGGATAATTAAGCGATATTCTTTCTTTGCTGGTGTGCCAGCGCCTTCGCCCTTGATAGTTATGGTGCATGAATTGCCTTGTGGCGCGGCAACGAAGTGGATGAGGCGATGCTTGCCTTCGGCAAGGGTGCCAGTTGACTTCAGGTCGTCATCAAAGAGGGTGTATTGCGATGGCTCTTCGCTTGGATAATAGACGATGTCGAGCTTGTTAGGATTGTAATCGCCCACGTTCTCTATCTTTCCATTCTTATACTGGGCTTGTGGGATGAAAGCTCCAGCACGGGCAAAGACAGGCAATACCTCGAGAGGCGCGTTATAGCTTATGGTTGTGTAAGCATTGTAGCGATTGCTGGGGATGTTGATATCCACCCAAGTGCCATCGGGGAAAGTGATCTCGCGACTTGTAGCGCCTTGCTCCATCACGGGAGCCACCATCACGTCATGGCCCCACAAGTACTGGTCGCTCACATTGTCGAAGCGCTTGATGTTGTTGTCGCTCTCATAGAATCCAAGTGGACGCACCAGTGGTATACCTTTGCTGGCGTTTTCATAGGCGAGGGTATAGTTGTAAGGCAGCCAGCGGTAACGCTCTTTGATGATGCGAAGTGGCAGGTCGCCAAACTCGGTGTAATGATAAGGCTCGGCAATACCTTGTGCATGAGTACGCAGCACAGGAGAGAAGAGGCCCAGCTCAAGCCAGCGGATGTAGAGTTCGCCGTCACGTTTCTTGTTCTCGTCCAGGGCGAAGCCTCCTACGTCGTGCGACATGTAGCCAAGGCCGCTAAGTCCAGAGTTGAGCATAATGGTGACTTGAGGCTTGAAACCGCCCCACGAGCGCGAAACGTCGGTTGACCAGGGGAACACTGAATAGCGCTGCAGACCTGCTGTGCCGGCGCGCATCATGATCATGGGTCGGCGATCGGGATAGTCCTCCTTAAAGAGCTCGTAGATGATGCGGCTCCATTCGTTGCCGTAGAAGTTATGGTATTGCTCGGCGCTGAGGCCGTTGTAGTGGCGTATTGTCTCGGGATGTACCTCGGGCTCGCCCAGGTCGCCCCACCAGCCTGTAACACCTTCCTCGGTGAGAGATTTATAGCGGTTGCGTAGCCACAGGCGAGTGTCGGGGTTAGACACGTCAAACATACCACCTTGTCCCACCCAGATGGTCACGGTCTGAGTCTTGCCGGTGTCGCCGTTCTTGCAGAACATGCCCTTGGGATCGAGTTCGTTGTAGTTATTGATAGCGCGGCCGTTAGTGAGCACGTAAGGCTGTGAGATGGTCACCACGTTCACGCCTTTCTTTTTGAAATTTTGAAGCATGGCGCGATGGTCGGGCCATTGTGTCTTGTCCCATTCCAGGCGGCCCATGTCTTGCTCCTTTCCATACCAGTAGAGGTCAAACACGATGCCGTCGAGCGGATAACCTGCGGTCTTGAGGGTGTCCACAACGCCCTCGCTCTCGTGCTGGTCGTGGTAGCCATATTTTGAGGTGATGTAGCCCAGTGTCCACAGTGGTGGCAGCTCTTGGCGCCCGACCAGCCAGGTGAAGTTCTTCACCACGTTCTCCACCTTGCCGTTACCGTCGATGATGTAGTAGGAGAGTGGTTGCGGTGAGTTGCTCTTGTACTCGATTCCATCCTCGCCAATGTAGAGCGACGACTTGCAGAAATCGTCGAACAAGATGCCGTAGCCCTTAGACGAGATAATGAACGGCATGGTGATGCCCATCTGCTTGATGCGCTTCTCGCCCGCAACGTAGCCGTAGTTCTGCTTGTTGAAGTTGATGAGCGTGTCGCCAGCAAGGTTGAGCGAGTAGCCGCGCTCGCCAGCGCCATAGAACGACTCCTTGCCGGTGTGCAGCAGTCGCAGCGTGCCATGCTCGGTGCGGTCGCACAAGTCGGTGAGGTAGAACGTGCTGCCTTTACTGATCGTTAAACTGTTGAGGTCCTCATCATAAACCACTTTCATGCCACTTCCAGTGAAGAGCCTCGTGTCTTGGTCGTGTGATTGTTTTTGATTAAACATATCAGAAACTTCTTTTACCACGAGCGATGGAAGCCGTTCACCTTTCCAAGAGTTTGGTACCACATCCACTTTTATGATGCTTGGATTGATGAATGTTACTGTGATGGTCTGATTACGGTTCTTGTCAGAGTGTTGCATGCCTTGCGGTTGTGCATTGACGGCAAGAGCTACCAAAACAACTGCTAATAAAGTAAATAATCTAAGAGCTTTCATAATTTTTATATCATTAATGATATGCAAAGTTAATGAATAGTTTTTAGTTTTTAGTTGTCAGTTGTTAGTTTTTTTGTAGTGGCACCCTTTTTTTGTTTGTGACAGAGACGATTTTAAGCGAAGCGCCCCATGCGCGAAGTCGCCTGACGGCGAGAAATCATTCAAATCGTTCCAAATCTAACAAATAATTAATTTGCCTGAAGCCAATAAATATAAAATGTTTGATTTGTTATGATTTGTTGGATTTCTGTGCTAAGCGCACTCTTAAAGGGGCTTGTGTTCAATTATGCATGGAGTATTCAATATTTTTTCTAAAAAATGCTTTTGTTGAAAAAAAAGTGGGAAATAGTTTGCTCATATTGCCGAAAAGCCGTAAATTTGTTACGATTACAAGAAATGTCATTATGTCCGTATAGAAAAACGCATAAGAGAAACTTATTAACCATTACATACATATAACTTAATGAGCTATTTAAAATTTGATAAAAACTTGATGATCAATCTTGAGCAGTCTCTTACAAGGGAGATTCTCAGGACCAATCAGTCGGGGGCTTATCATTGCACTACTCTTGTAGGTTGCAACACCCGCAAGCAGCACGGCCTGCTGGTGATTCCCATTCCCGAAATTGACGACAACAGCCATGTGATGCTGTCATCGCTCGACGAGACGGTGATACAGCATGGCGCACCGTTCAACTTGGGCCTGCATCGCTACAAGGGCAATGTGTATAGCCCCAATGGTCACAAATACATTCGCGAATATGACTGCGAGCGAGTGCCCTCGCACCTCTTCCGTGTGGGCGGAGTGATTTTAAAACGTGAGAAAATCTTTATTACCAACGAGAACCGCATCCTCATCCGCTACACGCTGGTTGATGCTCACTCGAAGACCACTCTTCAGTTCAGACCCTTCTTGGCGTTCCGCAATGCCAACGATCTGTGCGTTGAGAACTCGGTAGCCAGCAGAGAGTATCATGAGGTGCACAACGGCATCGCCACCTGCATGTATGAAGGTTATCCCACACTCTACATGCAGTTTAATCACAAGCCAAACTTTGTCTTTGACCCACATTGGTACAAAGGCATAGAGTATATCAAGGACATGGAGCGCGGCATACCCTACACCGAGGACCTGTATGTGCCTGGCTACTTCGAGATAGAAATCAAGAAGGGTGAGCCACTGATTTTCTCGGCAGGTATTGACGAGGTTAACACCCGCAACCTGAGCCGCATGCATGAGGAGGAGGTGCAATCGCGAACCCCTCGCACCAGTTTCTATAACTGCCTCAAGAACAGCGCTAAGCAGTTCTATTTGACCAATACCGACGGCAACTACATCCTTGCAGGCTACCCCTGGTTCAAGATTCGTGCCCGCGACGAGTTTATCGCGTTGCCTGGCTGCACTATCTCCAACCACCACCGTCCCGATTTCGAGAAGATTATGGACACCGCCAAGGATGCGTTGCTGCGATTCATCGCTGACGGCTCGCTCGACAAGCACCTCAAGGGCATTGACCTGCCCGACGTGCCGCTGTGGGCAATGTGGTCGCTACAGGAATATGCCAAGGACGCTGGTTTCCAAGTTGCCCGTGAGCGCTATGGTGACCTGGTGAAGGCGATGCTCGCTCACATCATCGACGGCAAGCATCCGAATCTCAAGCTTGAGGACAACGGCCTGGTGAGCACCGATGGCACCAAGAAGCCAATGTCGTGGATGGACTCTACCCACCCCGATGGCTCGCCAATGGTACCCCGCACGGGCTATCTGGTTGAGTTCAATGCGTTGTGGTACAACTCGCTGATGTTTGCTCAAGAGCTGTTTGGCGAAGTGGAAGGCGAGCAGGAATATGTCGCTTCACTCAAAGAGCTTAGCGACAAGGTGAAACCTGCTTTCGTCGATATGTTCCTCAATGACTATGGCTATCTCTACGACTATGTGGATGGACCTTACGCCGACCCAAGTGTGCGTCCCAACATGATAATTGCTGCCGGTATTGACTACTCACCGCTTGACCGCCGTCAGCGCAAGCGCCTGCTCGATGTGGTAACCCGCGAGTTACTCACTCCAAAGGGCCTACGCACCCTCAGCCCTAAGAGCTGGGGCTACAAGCCTTGGTATCTTGGCAATCCAGAGGAGCGCGAGGTAGCCTATTATGCTGGCTCGGCACGTCCGTGGCTTATGGGCTTCTATACCGATGCCTATATCAAAGTGTTTGGACTCAACGGCGCATCATTCATCGAGCGCATGATGATAGGCTTTGAGGATGAGATGTCGCAGGGCGGCATTGGTAGCCTGTCGGAACTTTACGACGGCAACCCGCCTTTCATTGGCCGTGGCGCGGTGAGCTATGCGCCCAACGTGGGTGGAGTGCTGCGTGTGTTGCGCCTGTTTAAGAGCATTGGAGTTATAAATTCTTAAAATTTTTGAAGGCAAAGAAGGACAAAACCTTTGTGATTTATATTATTAAGGACAAATGCCACCGTTGTGGCTCTACCACAGGCAGTTGTCAGTAATAAAAGAAATACGCATAGTTGTCCTTAATAGTCTTCCCTAAAAAACTAAATCAATATATGAAGGCTTTAATGTTTGGCTGGGAATTTCCTCCCCACATCTTGGGAGGATTGGGAACAGCAAGTTTTGGTCTTACGAAGGGAATGGCGCAGTGTGGCGACATGGACATCACGTTTGTTATTCCCAAGCCCTGGGGTGATGAGCCCAAAGACTTTGCACGCATCATTGGTGCCAACACCACGCCAGTAGCATGGCGCGATGTGAATTGGGACTATGTGGAAGGCCGCATTGGTAAGGTGCTTGACCCACAGACCTATTTTGACTTGCGAGACCACATCTACAGCGACTTTAACTACATGAATACCAACGACCTGGGATGCATTGAGTTCTCAGGACGCTATCCCGATAACCTCCTGGAGGAAATCAATAACTACTCGATAGTGGCTGGCGTGATAGCACGCACAGTAGATTGCGACGTGATTCACTCGCACGACTGGCTAACATATCCAGCAGGCATACATGCCAAGCAGGTGACAGGCAAACCTCTTGTGATTCATGTGCACGCAACCGACTTCGACCGCAGTCGCGGCAATGTGAACCCCACGGTGTTTAACATCGAAAAAGATGGTATGAACAATGCCGACCACATCATAACCGTGAGCAACCTCACACGTAAGACGGTGATAGAGAAATATGGCATCAGTCCCGACAAGGTGACTACAGTGCACAACGCTGTTGAGCCACTGAGCCAGGAACTGCTCGACCTGAAGGTTCCACCCATGCAAGAAAAGGTGGTGACCTTCTTGGGACGCATCACGATGCAGAAAGGTCCTGAATACTTCGTCGATGCCGCATGGCAGGTGCTGCAAAAGGTGCGTAACGTGCAGTTTGTGATGGCTGGCAGCGGCGACATGATGGAGAAGATGATACGCCTGGCGGCTCGCCGCCATATCGCTGGTCGTTTCCACTTCACAGGCTTCTTGAAGGGCAAACAGGTCTATGAGATGCTCAAGGCGAGCGACGTGTATATCATGCCATCGGTTAGCGAGCCGTTTGGCATCTCACCGCTCGAGGCGATGCAGATGGGCGTACCGTCGATCATCTCAAAACAGAGCGGCTGTGCCGAGATTCTCAACAACGTGATAAAGGTAGATTACTGGGATACCAACGCCATAGCCGATGCCATCTACTCGATTATCAAGTACCCCGCCATGTACAAGCAGTTGCGCGAGGCAGGACTTGAAGAGGTGAACCAAATCACTTGGGATAAGGCCGGCGCAAAGGTCATCGACATCTACAAGCGTTTAATAAATAGATAATTATCAACCACAATAATATACCAAGAATCATGAAATCAATCTGTTTCTATTTCCAGATACACCAGCCGTTCCGTCTGAAGACCTATCGCTTCTTTGACATTGGTAACGACCATTACTACTATGATGACTTCGCCAACGATGACATCATCACACGCATTGCGCAGCGCTCTTATCTGCCTGCTAACCAGATGCTCCTCGACATGATTAAGGAGAATGGTAAGAAATTCAAAGTGGCGTTCTCAATCAGTGGCACAGCACTTGAGCAGCTCGAGCAGTATGTGCCTGAGTTTATCGACTCAATGAAGGACCTTGCCGACACTGGCTGCGTGGAGTTCCTCAGCGAGACCTACGCTCACTCGCTCTCGTCGCTCGTTGATCCTGAGGAGTTCATCGCTCAGGTGAAGGCTCACGATGAGAAGATTTATCAACTCTTTGGCCAGAAACCCAAGGTGTTCCGCAACACCGAGTTGATTTATGACGACGACATTGCCGCTATAGTGGCGTCGATGGGCTTCAAGGGTGCTATCACCGATGGCGCAAAGCACATCTTGGGATGGAAGTCCCCTAATTATCTCTACAAAGCAGCTTCGGCACCAAAACTGAAACTGCTTCTCAAGAACTCAAAGCTCAGCGACGACATCTCGTTCCGCTTCAGCAACCCCGAGTGGGCTTCTTATCCGTTGACTGCCGACAAATACATCAACTGGATTGCCACGCTGCCCGAGGAGGAGATGCTCATCAACCTGTTTATGAACTATGAGACATTCGGCGAGCTGCAACCACGTGAGAGTGGCATCTTTGAGTTTATGAAGGCGCTGCCACGCTTTGCCTCAGAGCAGGGCATCGAGTTTATGACACCAAGTGAGGTGGTGAGCAAGATGAAACCAGTGAGCGAACTCTCGGTAATGCACCCAATCTCGTGGGCCGACGAGGCACGCGACACCAGCGCTTGGATGGGAAATATCTTGCAGGATGAAGCGGTTAACAAACTCTATTGCCTAAGTGAGAGAATACGCCTCATACAAGACAAGCGTTTGCGTCAAGACTGGAACTACTTGCAGGCTAGTGACCACTTCTACTACATGAGCACCAAGCACAGCAGCGACGGCTCGGTTCATTCGCACTACAGTCCCTACGATTCTCCATATGCTGCGTTTACTAACTACATGAACGTGCTTAGCGACTTCTTGATTCGTGTTAGAGAGCAGTTCCCCGAAGAGATTGAGAACGAAGAGCTTAACGCGTTGCTGCTCACTATCCGCAACCAGGAGAAAGAGATTGAGGAACTGAACCGTGAGGTGGAACTGATGCGCAACAACATCGTTAAGGACACCACTGGCGATTTCGTGCCTAATGTGGAGGAGAAAACGGTAGAGCCAGAGCCTGAACCCGCTGCAAAGAAGGCTCCAGCCAAGAAACCCGCCGAAAAAAAAGCTCCAGCAAAAAAGACTGCAGCAAAGAAGGCTCCAGCAAAAAAGACCGCTGAGAAGAAAGACGCTCCAGCTAAGAAACCTGCCGCAAAGAAAACCACAAAGAAGTGATGGGCAAGAAGAAACTGCTTTATATTCACGGTTTTAGAAGTTCGGCACAGAGTAGCACAATCCTCAACATCAAGGCTAATTACCATGATGTTGAGGTGCATGCCTTTGATGTGACTCATCATCCTGTGGAGTCGATAAAGAAGATTGAGGACTATATAGCTGAGTATGACATCGACATCTTGGCGGGTACCTCGCTAGGAGGATTTTACACGCTATGCGCTAAGGTTGACATCCCCAAAATTGCCGTTAACCCCGCAATCGCACCAGAGGATAGTTTGAGCGTCTTGCCTGAGATAGGGCAGGAGGTGGAATACTACAATCCGCGTGAGGATGGAGTAAGGTTTTTCAAGTGCACGCTTGCCGACCTTGACGAGTTTCGAGGTATTAAGAAGTATATAACACCTGTCACCCACATCATTGGAAGCGACAACGATAAACTTCTCGGCGATCTGCGTGAGCAATATCGAGCACTGGTTGGCGACAACTTCCACGAGTCGTCACAATTAGGTCACCGCATCACTCCTGAGTTCACTGCAATTCCCACTGGCGATTTCTACAAAGTGCTGGCTAAGTTCCTATAGAAACTATAGATTGATAAAGATAAGAGGCTGTTAGATAATGTTCTAGCAGCCACTTATTGTGTTGTGTGTTTCGTGTATGTTATTTCATCGCTTTGATGATTCGGCGGGTAGCTTCTTCAACAACTGAGCGCTGGGTGGCGAGGTTGATACGGATAAAGCCATTGCCAGCCTTGCCATACATAAGGCCATCATTGACCATCACCTTGCCGTCTTCGAGAATCTTCTTTGTTACCTCGGCGCTGGTCATGCCAGTAGGAGTGACATCAACCCAAGCCAGATAGGACCCTTCCATTGGGGTGATGTGGAAGTCGGGCAATTCTTTCTTCATCATGTCGCACATTACTTTGAAGTTGCCCGCAATATATTCGTTGAACTGCTCAATCCAACTCTCTCCGTGATTGTAGGCTGCCATAAACGCTTCGAGGCCGAAGGGGTTGATGGCGCACACCTGGTTGTCGATGAGCGCTTTGTTGATATCGGCCTTGATGCGAGGATTGCTGCTCACGATAAATGCGGCCTGCAATCCTGCGATGTTGAACGACTTGCTTGGTGAGCCGCAGGTCACGCAGTTAGCTTGTGCCTCGGGCGAGATTGAAGCAAAAGGAGTATAATGCTCGCCTGGCATCATCATCTCGCAGTGAATTTCGTCGCTCACAACAGTTACACCATGCTTGAGGCACAGCTCGTTGACCTTAAGTAGTTCCTCTTTGCGCCACACGCGTCCTGCAGGGTTATGAGGGTTGCAGAAGAGCAAGGTATGGGTTTTCTTGTCGGCGAGGGCGCTGTCGAGAGCATCGTAGTCGATAGAGTAAGAGTAGTCTTCATTGTAAGTCAGTGGCACCTCAACGGGAGTGCATTTGTTGCTCTCGATGCAAGTGAAGAAGCAGTTGTAGATGGGAGTAAGAATCACTACATTCTCGCCTGGTTTGGTGCCCGCTTTGAGAACAGCGTCAATGGCTGGAACCACACCGGTTGTGTATTCTATCCACTCGCGGTTGATATGCCAGTTGTGGCGGCGGTCAAACCAGTTGATAATTGAAGTGAAGAACTCTTCTGGCACGTTGGCATAGCCAAACACACCATGTTCTAAGCGTTGTTTCAGGGCATCCATAATGCATGGCGCTGCCTTGAAGTCCATGTCAGCAATCCACATGGGGATAACATCGTCGCTAGGACAGTGATCCCATTTCACTGAATGAGTGTTGTGACGGTCGATGATCTCGTCAAAGTTGAATTTCTCGTTGTTCATTGTTCTATGGTTAGTTTATGTTTTTATGATGCAAAGTTAATGCTTTTATGGTTTATTATAAAATATTTTGAGAAGTTTAACTGCTTGAGATGATACTTTTTTTAGACCACCGTCCTGACCATAGCCTGATGAGGAAGATTGTGCCCCTTACCCATAACTCGATGCACATAGCAATCCACACGCCAATAAGACCTAAAGAGGGTGCCAACAAAGCAGCAAGGGTGATACGCACAATCCACATGCTGCCTAGATTCATCGTGCTGGGAATGAGTGTGTCGCCTGCTCCTACCATCACTCCGTAACACACGATTGAGGCACCAAATAGCGGCTCAGCCCACGCCTCGATGCGAAGGCATTGAGCACCCAACTCAACAATGTCTTGCACTGGCGACATTACCGACATCATCTGTGGGGCGAAGATATACATCAATACTCCAAGAGTTGACATCGACAATACTCCCAGCGTAACGGTGATGTGAGCAAACCGTTTTGAGAGGCCAAGGCGTTTTGCTCCAGTGCTCTGGCCCACAAGTGTGGTAGCAGCCTCGGCAAGGCCATAGCCAGGCATGTAGCAAAGCCCTTCGGCAGTGACTGCAAAGGCGTTGGCGGCAATGGCAATGCTTCCTAGCGGTGCCACAATGACAGTGGTGGCAATATATGCTCCGCACATCATCACTTGCTGCAAACCGATGGGAGAACCTATCTTAACTGCCTTTTTAATGCAATCGAGAGTGGGAATGAAACTGCCTTTGGTGCCTTTGAGTTTCAAATCTCTTGACTTGAAAAGGAGGAAATATAACATCAATAGGCAAGTTACTACTTCGGCTAACACAGTGCCTAATGCCGCACCTATTACACCTAGTCCTGCTCCTGGTACATGTAGCGCATATCCGGCTATTGAGATGTCTTGACTAGGAAAGATAAACAGAAAGTTAAACACTACATTGAGCACACACATCAAAATGTTGAGCATGCCTGGCACCTTCATGTTGCCGCTGCTGCGCAACATTCCTCCTGCAAGCAGTTCTATCTCTAGGAATGGAAGGAACAGCGCTAGGATAAAGAAATAACGCGACGAATTGGGGCAGATGGCATCATGTCCGCCAAGCCAGTGGGGCAAGTAGTCGCTGATTAGGCATCCCACTAAAGCGAGCGCAATGCTGAAGATCATGCAGCATAGCAAAGATTGGCGTAGCACACTACGAGCATCATTACTACGGTTGGCTCCAAGGAGTTGGGCCACTTGCACGGTAAACCCCATTGCAGCGGCACTCAGCAGTCCGCCAAAGAGCCAGGTGGAACTAGCAACCAAACCAATAGACGCGCTGTCGTTGGCACCCAATTGTCCCACCATCGACGAGTCGATATACTCCATAACGATAATCGACAGTTGGGCAAGGATGGCTGGCGTGCTAAGAGCAACGGTAAGCCTGAGCTGTTGCTTCAACGTCATTGAAGCGCCAGTCTTTATCATGTCGATAAGTTTATCCTTGTCAGTCGTTGCCATTGTGAGTGTTTATATATATAATAATGTGTAGAGACTAACCTAACCAAAGTGCAAAATTACAGAAAAATAGTTGAAATGCAGTTGTAACTGTTAGTTTTTAGACAAAGAAAAAAGCCCCACAACTTGTGTGAGGCTTTTTAAATCATTCGACGTTAATTCTGAAGTCAGAATTATTTGTTACGTACGATAGTTACGCAACGGCCGAGAGGAGCGCTCTGTGCACCGTAAACATCGGGGTGGTTAGCGTTGTTAGTCTCAGTGCTGAGACGGCCACCGTTGATGCCCTTATCCTCAAGAGCCTTCTTAACGCCGTTTACACGGTCGTGACGGAGCTTAATGTTGATCTCGTCGTTACCAGTGTAGTTGTCGGCCCAACCAGTGAGAGTGTAGTTGTCGTTCTCGTTGTTCATTACGTCAGCAACTGCGTCAACAACTTCCATTTGTACTGGAGTGATGTAAGATTTACCTCTTGGATAGTAGATAGTTGCAAGAGGAGCCTCTTTTGCTGGTCCAGGCTTGTCACACTTGTGGTTCTTCTTCCAGTTCAAGCAGTCGTTGAGCTGGTTCTCGAGGTCACGGATCTTAGCGTTAGCCTGAGCAAGTTTGTTGCGGAGGGCATCCAGTTCGGCATCATTGTTGACAACTGGAGGACAAATAGGAACAACAGGTGCATTCCACTCAGTCTTACCAAACTTGTAAGCGAAACCGAGTTGAGCACTTGGGTACTCATTCCAAGTCTTGTGTCCATAACCATCCATGTGCTCCTGAATCATGTCGAAACGGAGGTCGAGCAGGAGGTCAACGTGCTTGCCAAGAGCAAAGGTGTTGAGCAAACCAGCTTGGAGGGCGAAGTTGCGATCGTGCCAGCCTTCTTTGCCATTGTTATAGCCACCATACTTCCAGCTGCCTTTACCATCTCTCTGGTCTTTGTAGAAGTTCCAGCTAGTAGAAGCACCAGCATAAACAATAGCGTTGTAGAAACGACCAGGCTTGTAACCGCAGAGCCAGTTTGTAACATTGAACAGAACGTCGCCAGTTACACCGATGCGGTTGAACTTCTGGCCTGGTAATTGAACGCCATCTTTCATTTGGTCAGCCATGTCAGTACGGAGACCAATAGCGTCAGATTGACCAGCAACACCCTTCATCTGCTCGAAATGACCGCCGATGCGAACACCCAGCAGTGGAGAGAACCACTTACCGATGAACAAATTAGCTTTGGGGGCGAGGATGCGTTTGCCAAGTTTCATGTTGGCATCTTTGTAAGACATCAATACACCTACACCGCCTGTTGCCTGTACGAACCAGTTGTCTTGCATACGATTGAAGATGTAGCCTTGAGCTGGATCCTCTACGTACTGTACCTCCTGAGCATTAACTGCAGGGGCCAAGAAAAGAGCACATGCACATGCAAGTAATGTAATCTTTTTCATAGACTTACGTTTTTTTAAATAAAAATTTTTATTTGTTAAACACTAAAATAAATTATATACCTTATCAAAACATTGTGCAAATATACACCTTTTTTTTTGATTGTTAATCATTTTCCCAAAAAAATCTTCAAAAAAAGGTCATTTTTTGCGTTTTTTGAGGGTTTTTTGGATTTCTGAGGCAATATTTTGGGGTGAGAAGCCAAATTTCTCGTCCAAAATCTTGTAGGGAGCAGAGGCTCCAAAGTGGTCAAGTCCGAAAATGTCTCCGTTTTTTACCACACTTTGCAAAGTTGAGGGCAGTCCAGCGGTAAGTCCGAAGGCTGGTAATTCGGGTGGAATTACCTCATTTTGGTATTCCTCGGGTTGGTTTTTGAACAAACCGATAGATGGAATTGAAACAATCTGCACCTTGAAGTCATGTTCAGCCTTGATGATTTGAGTAGCCTCAACAAGTGTCGATACTTCCGAACCATTGCCCACTAGCACTATCTCGGGATTATCGTCTTTATATAATATGTATGCACCTTTTTCTGCATGCAGGGCGTCATTGTAGCGAGCTGCGTAGTCTTCACCATGCTGAGATGGCAGGTCGGGAATGTTCTGGCGCGAAAGGATGAGGGCAGTGGGGGTGAGGGTGTTTTCCATCGCCATCTTCCATGCCACGGTACACTCGGCACTATCGGCGGGACGTAAAACTAGTACGCTGTTTCGACCGCTGTGGTTCTTGAGTTCTTCCATGAGGCGAATTTGTGCCTCTTGCTCCACTGGTTCGTGTGTTGGGCCATCTTCGCCCACGCGGAATGCGTCGTGAGTCCAGATAAATTTCACGGGCAACTCCATCAGGGCTGATAGTCGAACAGCAGGTTTCATATAATCACTGAAGACGAAGAAGGTACCGCAAGCAGCAATCATGCCACCGTGCAAGGCGATACCGTTGATGAGCGCTGTCATCGCAAGTTCGCTCACGCCGGCCTGCAAGAATGCTCCCTCAAAGTCGCCTCGAGTGAATGCCTTGGTCTTCTTTAGGAAACCATCGGTCTTGTCGCTGTTGGCAAGGTCGGCGCTCGACACTATCATGTTGCCCAGGCCTTGGGCTAATGCTCCAAGTACGTTGGCGCTCGAAGCTCGTGTGGCTAGGCCTGGCTTATGTTCGATTGCAGCATAGTCGATGGCGTCAACTTCACCTCTTATATATCGTTCAAGTTGTTCGGCCTTTTCGGGATTGACATTGCGCCACGCTTGCTCTTGAGCTTTGCGCTCGGCAACAATGGCGCGAAGCTGCTCGGCGCGTTTAGCATATAGCTCTGTGGTCTCTGGAAAGACTTGCCAAGGATTGTCAGCGTCTCCACCCAGGTTCTCGATGGTCTTCTCGAAGCTAGCTCCAGACTTGCTCAGTGGGTTGCCGTGGGTGCTGCACTGGCCTTCGAAGTTCTTGCCGTCTTCGGTCACGCAGCCGCGCCCCATTATAGTCTTGCCTATGATTATAGTTGGACGCTCGGTCTCCTGCTGTGCCTTAACTATTGCGTCGGCGATGGCTACAGGATCGGTGCCATCAATCTCGATGACGTTCCAGTTCCAGGCGCGGTATTTCATAGCGGTGTCCTCGCAACTCACAGCGTCGCACATGGTGGAAAGTTGTACCGAGTTGCTGTCGTAGAACATGATGAGGTTGCTGAGACCCAGCAAACCTGCTAGTCGTCCCGCCTCTTGCGAGATTCCCTCCTGCACGCCACCATCGCTAATGAAAGCATAGGTCTTGTGTGCAAACACTTCGCTGAAATGTGCGGCGATGAATCGTTCGGCGATGGCACATCCAACTGCCATCACATGGCCTTGTCCTAATGGACCACTGGTATTCTCCACTCCGTGCTCCACGTCGAGTTCAGGATGGCCAGGAGTGATGCTCCCCCAAGAGCGGAAAGCCTTGATGTCGTCAATAGTGTACTTGCCCGTCATGAACAGAGTGGCATAAAGCATTGGCGACATGTGGCCAGGATCTAAGAAGAAGCGGTCACGCGAGAACCAGCGTGGATCATCAGGATCATGAACAAGGAAAGAACTGTAAAGCACGTTAGCAAAATCAGCTCCACCCATGGCACCGCCTGGGTGTCCCGACTTGGCGTTCTCAACCATTGCGGCAGCAAGAATTCGGATGTTGTTGGCCGCACGAGTCATCATTTTATCGTTTATCATAAATTAATTATATTTATATACATATTACGTCACGAAGATACAATATATTTAAATAATGTGCAAGAGTTTTTGCTGTTTTGTGAGAAAAAAAAGACAAAAAAGGCACCGAGTGATGCTCGGTGCCATAAAAAGATGTGAAAAATGCTTGTCTTTTATTCATTTGCTGTAGCTTTGACGGCCTTCGCTGGTCGGCTGCCGATGAGTGCATAGAACAGGATGTAGGCAGCGCATGAGAGCGGGATGATGTAGCTTAAGATATAGCTGTTGGTGATGTCGGCAAGCCAGCCTTGCAATGGAATTAGGATACCCCCACCAAACACCATCGTCATGAATGCTCCCGAAGCTATGCTGGTGTACTTGCCAAGTCCTTCAACCGACATATTGAAAATGCCTCCCCACATCACTGATGTGCAAAGTCCCACAAGCACAAAGAATAAAACGCCTATTGGTGTCTTGCCCCAAACGATCTGCATTTTGCCCCAGTCGATACCTGGCATGTTGAATGTGATGTCTTTTGGCAAGAAAATGCCAAGCAGAAGTAGGATTATTGCCATTATAGCGCAGAATGACACCTGCTTGCGGCTGCTCACTTTGGCACCAATCATGCCACCAATAAAGCGCCCTATAAGCATTAGGAACCAGTAGATTGCGACAATGCCGCCCGCAATAGTGGCGTTCATCATAACTCCAGCCTCCTCATTTTCTTGAACCTCGGCCGTGAGTATGCCTTTTTCAATGTGTTCGGCAGTCGTTGTGATGTCTTCTTCCAAGTCGGCTACTAAAATGGAGTCGGCTCTTCCCTTTTCATTGTCGGGATAATCTTCCTGCTTGAGATTCATGATGCTATCATGGTTGGTTGTCACTTTGTGGTAAGCAATAGCGGCAAGTTTGGGGTCTTTGTCTTTATGCTGATTTAGCACCTCAGCCTTCTTGGTGATTATCTCAGGGGTGTCGGCGGTGAGGTATTGCAAGGCGTAGGTGGGAGGACCCACTTCAAGACCCATATATAGGAAGATGGCGAGAATTCCAAGGTTAAAGTGACGGAATGAGAATGCGCCATATTTTCTCTCAATTTTCTGGACAGCATTGTCGCTATCGGTAGCCTCGTCTTCTTGTTTAGGTTCTTCAATTACAGTGAAAGTAAGAATAATGAAAGCTATAACAAATACTGTAATTGCTGCAACTAGTGCTGGAGTAGCGTCTTCAATCTTGGCGTGGGCAGCATCAGCAATGAGCGAGCCCATGATGATTGTGACAGCAACAGCGGCAAGGGAGTTGCACACGCCACCAAACTGCACGAGCTGGTTACCTTTGTTGCCACCACCGCCCATGGTGTTGAGCATTGGATTGACAACCGTGTTGAGCATACACATGCAGAAACCTGCAATGAAAGCGCCTAGTAAGTAAACCCAGAAACTCTCAATGCTATCCCATCCACTCATATACTGAATGAACACGCCCAAAATACCAATAAAGATAGCTAGTAACGCGGTCTTCTTGTATCCAAATTTCTTAAGGAGCATACCGCTCGGGATACCCATAACCAGATAGGCGATGAAATTGGCGGCATTACCTAATTGTGCTGCGAAACTTGACGCATGGAACTGATTTTTAACGATTACAGCCATGGGACTGCAAAGGTTGGTCACAAATGCTATCATTGCGAATAGGAAAAACATCATAATGATAGCAATCCATTGTTTCTTTTTTTGTGCCATAGTTTTATAGTATATTTTAACGTTAATAATCTATTATCTGAAAAGAACGTGTAAAGTTAAACATTAAATTTTAATACAATGCAATAATAGACGATTTTTCAATACTCTCTAGCTCCAAAAATATCGGTGCCGATGCGCACATATGTTGCTCCGTGCTGCACTGCGATGTGCCAGTCGTCGCTCATTCCCATACTTATCTCTTTGAAGGCAGTGTCGCCAGCAAAGTACTTGTCGCGAAGGGTGGTGAATGTGTTATGTACCAGTTCAAACTCGCTTGCCACCTGCTTCATGTCATCGGTGAAGGTTGCCATTGCCATCAGTCCGGCTATGGTTACATTGCTCAAATTGGTGAAAGCGCCCTCGGTGGCTACTTTTAGCAATTCGTCAATAGTGAAACCGCTCTTTGTCTGCTCTTTAGCCACATGAAGCTGAAGTAGCACATTAACATGTCGGTTAATTCTTGCAGCTTCTTTGTTAACTAGTTGAAGTAACTCTACAGAGTCTATACTCTGTATCGTTGATGCCCAAGGGATTATCATGCGCACCTTATTCTTTTGCAAGTGTCCTATAAAGTGCCACTCAATGTCGGTTGGCAATTGTGGTGCTTTTGCAGCCATTTCTTGTGCACGGTTTTCACCGAAAATGCGTTGCCCTGCATTGTATGCCTCCATAATTTTCTCTACAGGGTGGAATTTCGATACCGCTACTAGTTTTACACCTTCAGGTAGCTGCGCTGTTATGTGTTCTATATTTTGAGCGATAGACATATGCTTATTTCTCTTCTTTCTCAGCCTTGTCAGCGAGAGTTTCGGTGAGGTTTGCAGCGAAAACATCCATCAGAGGAGTCTCGTCGATGGCGGCAATCTCATAATCAAATGCAGTGCCGCGCATGTTCTCTAGGAATATATTGAGGGCTTCTTTAAACTCGCTAGCCTGTACTAGAGAGTTGCTTGATGTGCGTTTTTCGGCTGCGGTCTTCTCATCTATGGTTATCATGTTTATTTTCACCTTGTACCAGCGGTCACCGCCTTGATGGAAGAAAATATCGTCAAATTTCACCTTTTTCACAGCTGTGACAGCAAACTCGCCAGTGGTGAATGGCATCATCTCCTCGGTGATGCGTGCCTCGGCTTCAGTAAACGAGAGAGCGTCAACAAGATAAGGTTCAGTAACTGTCTTCTGCGCGCCAGTCTCAAGCGTGCGGTCATATTTTACTTTACATTCAAAATAGGTTGCCATAATGCTATTTATGTTATTCGGTTGAAAAATACTTGTTTGTGCAATAGAAGTAATTAAAAACGGCTACAAAGGTACAAAATAAAGACGATAAATCGCCCAAAGTGTGAATAATTTATTATTTTTGCACAAAATTAGTGCAAGGTGAGAGCAGAACAAAATAATAAACGAAGTTTTTTATTTTTTATGCCGAACCGCCGCCTAATTTATCCAAAATTATTGCAAGGTGAATGAAATCAAAACTTTTTTGAGATTTCTGAATCTCCGCCTAATTTATCTAAAGTTTCATTGACTGGAAATGCTATGAGTGATTTTTACAAGACATTGAAGGGCGTTTCGCAGGGCATCTACAAGGAGAAGATGAGCAAATTTATCGCTATTGCTCAGCCTGCAGCTAATGCCGATGAGGCAAAGGCGCTGATTAAGCAGATTGTCAATAAATATCACGATGCGCGTCACTGCTGTTGGGCCTATATGATAGGCACCGACCGTAGTGAGTACCTATCTAGCGACAACGGTGAGCCCAGTGGCACAGCGGGCAAACCCATTTTGGGACAAATCAATTCCTTTGGCCTTACAAATGTGGTAATTGCTGTGGTGCGTTATTTTGGAGGCATCAAGCTTGGCACATCTGGACTTATTGTCGCCTATCGTGAAGCGGCTCGCACTGCTATAGAGGCGGGTGAGATTCTTGAGTGCCACGAACAGGCAACTCTCTCGTTCACATTTCCTTACCTTGCCATGAACGATGTGATGAAACTGGTAAAAAATGGTGACCTCAAAGTCCTTGATCAACAATTTGACAATGTGTGCACCATGACCGTTCAAACTGATGCCGACAAAATGCCCTCATTACGTGAGCGCATCACCAAAATTGATGGTACATCCTTTATAGAATAATCCTTTAAGACCTTGGCGAGAAGATAAAGCGACTGCGTACTCTAGTGATGTCATCGGCATTAATGTCGAGGCGTACGTTCATTGGGTCACTGTCGTCGATGGTGATATGTGCCTCGCTGTCGTAATATGCTTCTTTGACAAACGCGATTTCCATACGCTCGATGAAATTCTCGGCATGCCACTGCATCGGGAAAGTATTGACCAAGTGTTCAAGATAGCGTACGGTATTGACATGACCGTTGAAGTCGATGTCGGTATAGCGGAAGCGAAAGTCCTCGTTGCGTGTGGGTTCAAAAGGCCTGAGGCGACTCTGTGGCTCGATGGGGCAGGGGTGCTGGGTAACATTTGCCGAAATATAGCTTAGCTTGGATATATCCACACTCTCACGTGTGTTGAGGTTAATGACTACCCAAATGGTGCGTGCATAACCTATTACGTTGCCATCATTGTCGCTGATTTCCATGTTACGCTGAGAGAAGTGGCGGTTATAGTCTTCAATCCATGTTGTGAGGGAGTACCACTCATCGACTCGTGGATAGCGCTTCATCTCGATAGTGACACGCGATAGCACCCATCCTTGACCGTCCTCGATGAGGCGGGAATAACCCACTCCCCACGTGTTGGCATGGTTTGTTGCTACTTCAATTATTCTGTTCATCAGTAGCGTAAGGGGCATCTCGGCCTGTGGGTTACACTCTCCAGCCGAGAGGTAGAACGATTGCTTGTACTCTTTCAGGTTGGGATTACTTTCTATCATTTTATTCCTGTGTGTTTTTTGAGTTCTTTTGTTGTGCTATGTTTCTTGCCGTTGAGGTCATAAATGTATTGATTGGTGTGCTTTGGGGGCATCTTCTTGGCGTTGTCAAATTTCTCGGGATTAGTGATACGAGTAAATACCACTCGTTGAATCTTAGTTTTGTCGCATCGGCCTATGCCATAGCCCATCTCGGCGGGGTTCTCGCCTGGTCCGTTACTGCTCCAGTAGGTGACGTAGCCCTCATTGTCGATACCCATGAAAATTACACTGTGTCCATGTTCCTGCAGGTCGTCTTTGTTGCCGTTGTCGCCGATGATTGCTCCGCTGTCGTCGTCGCGGTTCCAGAATATCTTCATGAAGTCACCGGGCACAGCTTGTTGCCAGATTGGCAGGTTGCGCCACTCTTCGTCGGTGAGGTAGCGCTCATCGGGAGTCTCTTTGCATGCCGCTGTCTTTGCGCCGCGATAGGCAGTAAAGTTGTAGCCTGCCTTTAATTCGTGAATGGTCACAGCTACCGATGGGCCATTGCCGTTCATGCGCCCCCAGAATCCTTCACCGTCGCTCTGGTAGTAGCCTTGTGGATTCATGTTATCGACGATGCCCACAAATGGCTTCATCGCTAACCATGCCTCACGTGATATTTTGTGCTCTTTATCCCATATTAGCAAAGCTTTGATTAATGCCAGGTAGGTTGCACTGGAGCAGAATGATGGTTGTGCCATTTGGAGGTCAAGCACGGGTCTAGAATCGGCGAGTGCCATTTTGTAGGCTTGATGCATTCCTTTCCATGCTGTTTTTTTGAAGGTGTCGTTAGGCATAGCACCAGTGTAATAACCGCCATTTTGCGGAAATGAATCAACTGCGGCTAGTACGCACTGCTGCCATTCCTGGTTGATTTTGTTTTCGTCAGCAATCGCAATGGGAGCTATCACTAAGATGATTAAAATTGAAACTATAACGTGTTTCATAATTGCTCGTTATTTTGTTTTGTGCCGCAAAATTACTCAAAAGATTCAAATATTCAAGTCATATTTCATGAATTTATAGATTACCCTTAATAATACTTTATTTTTATAAATAAATAAGTATAATAAATATTGTATAAAGAAAAAATAGTACCTTTGTGGTCGTTTTTATAAAATCATCTCAAAACTGTTATAAACACTATGTTCAATATATTCAAAAAGAAGTCTAAAGAAGCCGCTAAGCTGTTCTATCACACCGATATGCACTGTCATATCCTCCCAGGTGTGGATCATGGTTCGCAGGATGTTGGTCAGTCACTTGAGATGCTCAAGGCTGAGCTCGATATGGGAATTACACATGTAATATGCACATCGCATGTTACTGCCGAGACTTTCGAGAACACTCCCGAGACATTGAACGCCGCTTTCGACGTGCTCAAGGCAGCGATAAAGGAAGAGGGTTTGCCCATTGAAATTTATCTCTCGGCAGAGTACCGCATCGACGAGTACTGGACCAAGGAATATGAGGCTGGCCACGTGCTTCCCATGCCTGGCAAGCGCATTCTCCTTGAGAACTCCTTTGCCCAGGAACTAATAGGCATTGACGACCTGCTGTTCAATCTTCAGATTGAAGGTTATTTCCCCATTATCGCTCATCCCGAGCGTTATCGCTACTATTCCATGAGGAAAGATCGTTTCAAATCGCTTCATAGTGCCAGTGTTAAGTTCCAAGTCAATATTCTGTCACTAGCCGGTTACTTTGGCAAAAGTACGCGCGAGACCGCTTTGTGGCTCATTCAGAATAACTTGTGTGATATGTTTGGTAGCGATATGCACAATATGGAGCATGCCGAGATTATCATGGACTATATTAGCTCAAAGGAGTGGCGCAAGTTGTGTGAGAAATATGACTTGCCCCGACGCATTATCAACGACCGCGAGTTTGGACTGTAAACACGCCTATTCTTGCTAATCCACTTATGGCTTCACTTAAGATAAAGAGACTTTATTGGTTCATGTTAAAGACATTCTTGCCTTTATTCATGATGACTTTCTGTATATGTCTTTTTATCGTGATTATGCAGTTCTTGTGGAAATACATCGACGAGCTGGTTGGTAAGGGGCTGAGTATAGATTTGATAGGTGAACTTTTCTTCTATGCTGCAGTATCGATGGTGCCACTGGCGTTGCCTCTGTCGATATTGCTGGCGTCTCTCATGACATTTGGTAACCTTGGTGAGCATTTCGAGCTCACTGCAATGAAGTCGAGTGGAATATCATTGCTCAAGGTTATGAAACCGCTCACTGTGTTTATTGCCTTGGTGAGTGTGGGAGCGTTTTTCTTTCAGAACGACGTGTTGCCGCAGTCGCAGGTGAAGATGTGGACTCTGCTCTACTCGATGCGTCAGAAATCACCCACCCTTGACATCCCTGAGGGTGCAATTTATAGTCAGATTCCAGGCTATAACCTCTATGTTAAGCAGAAGAACCCCGAGACCAATATGCTCTATGGCGTCCTCATTTATGACGTGTCAACATCCTCAATTTATCCGCGCATTGTGGTTGCCGATTCAGGCAAGTTGAGTATGGATCCAAGCAAGACCCATTTGGTGCTATCGCTCAATCACGGTAATTGGTATGAGGATTTGGCGCCCGATGCCACAATGAGCAACGAGCTAGGCAGCGACATGTATCGCCGAGAGGCATTTAAGAGCAAGGAGATCATAATTCCATATGATGACAATTTCAATCGTATGGATGACGAAACCATGCGGCAGCAGTATATAGGCAAGAATATAACCGAGCTCAGGCATACTATTGACTCGGTGACTGTGAAGGTTGATTCGGTTGGCGATGAGGTGACTCGTGAGCTAAGGTTGACGCCCACCTTGGGAGTGCCTATGTGCCGCCTTGATCGAGACCACGATGCTGCCGATCTAACCCCTGTAAAACCTGTTGTAATGACTCGTGAGATAGACTTCGACTCGCTCATGGCATCACAATCGTTATATATTCAGCAGTCGGTGACTGCCCGCGCTATCTCTAACCTGAAGATGAACAAACAGAACTATGAGTTCAAGAACTATATGACCGAGGAACACCGCTTCGTCATTAGGCGACATGAGATAGAATTGCAAAAGAAATTCACTCTCTCGTTAGCGTGCCTTATATTCTTCTTCATTGGAGCGCCATTAGGAGCTATAATCCGCAAGGGTGGATTGGGTACACCCATCGTCATCTCGGTGTTGCTGTTTATCGTCTATTATATTATCGACAATATGGGCTACAAACTGGCTCGAGAAGGTCGCTGGCAAGTGTGGCAGGGCATTTGGCTCAGCTCAGCTGTGTTGCTGCCATTGGGCATTTTCTTGACTCATAAGGCGGTAAATGACTCGGCAGTATTCAATCCCGACGCTTATCGCAACTTCTTCCGCCGACTGCTTGGCTTGCACCAGACTCGCCACCTAACCCTCAAGGAGGTCATTATCGAGGAGATGGAGCCAGCAACAGCTCTTGCTATGATAAGCTCTCTCAAGGAGCAATGCAACGAGTTCCTTGCTCGCTACAAGTCTCGCCAGAGCTATCTTACGTATCTCCAGAATGGATATGATAAGCCTCAACTGCGAGCTCTCTCCGACGAGATTGAGAAGGTTGTTGATTATCTCTCCAACTCCCGCGACCAGCAGGTGCTCAACAAGGCGATGGATTATCCCATCATTAGGCAGATGCTCACTTATCATGTCACAAACTACAAGTATGTGGGTACCGCCCTTGCAGTGCTTTTCCCAGTGGGATTGCCACTATACTTGGTGGGTACACATCATCAGTCTAATCTCAAGAAGGAGATTGCCACAGCTGTTAAAGTGTGCGACGAGATGACTCAGATTCTCACTCTTTTGGAAAAAAAGTGACAAAAATTTCATTATGTGATAATTAATATGTATTTTTGCATTTTATTTCGGGAAAATGGTGAATAATATTTTATAATGAGTATATGTTTTAAATTTTATTGAAGTATGAAAAAGTTTTTATTACTTGCTGTTGCTGCCATGACATTGAGCGCAGCTTCGGCACAGGTTACCGTACAAGGTAGCAAATGGTATGACAACATTTCGGTGACTTTGAAGGGTGGTATCGTTTCGCCATTCCAGCACTATTCGTTCTGGAAGGCTGCCCGTGGTGTGGGCGGTCTTGAACTGCGCAAGCAGATAACTCCAGTTTGGGGACTCGGTGTAGAAGGCGAGTGGTCAATCAACACTTCGTCTTGGACTAAGGGTTATGGCGAGCACACTTCGGTATGGGCCCCTCATAGCAAGACTATAGTTGACCACCAGTTGGTGGGCGCTTTTGGTACCGTGAGCCTTACTAACCTGCTTCTCGGTTATCCAGGCATGCCACGCACTCTTGACGTGGAGGCAGTGCTTGGCGCCGGTTGGTGGCACGCCTATAAGACTGGCGAGATTCTTGGTCCCGATGAGGAGCTAAATGATCTTGCCGATAAGAACTCTTGGTACACCAAGGCTGGTTTGAACCTTAACTGGAATATGGGTGAGTCGAGAGCATGGACTCTGTCGCTCAAGCCTGCTGTAGTTTGGTATATGGGCCGTGGTGCTTCTCAGCAAACCAACGTGTTTAACGCCAACACAGCCGCTGTGGAGATTGAGGCTGGTATCACTTACCACTTCAAGAACCACACTGGCGCACACTACATGACTCTTTGCCCAATGCAATACACCCAGGCCGACCTTGACGCTATCAACGCTCAAGTTAATGACCTGCGTGGCCAACTCAGCAAAGCTAAGGCTGATGCTGACGCTGAGCGCGCACGTGCAGCCCGCCTGCAGCAAGAGCTCGACGAGTGCAACAAGCGTGAGCCAAAGGTTGTTACTCAGACCAACGTAATTGATAACAGCGTTGAGAATCTTGAGACCAACGTTTACTTCGAGATTGGTAAGAGCGTGGTAAGCACAGCTCAGATGCCTAACGTTGAGCGCGTGGCTATCTTCTTGAAGAATCACCCAGAGGCTACTTGCATCATAAAGGGTTATGCTTCTAAGGACGGACCAGAGGATCTCAACATCCGCTTGGCTAATGCCCGTGCAAAGACCGTTTATGACCTGCTCACTGGCAAGTACAAAATCAAGGGCAGCCGCATCCATTATGAGGGCAACGGCATCAGCGAGATGTTCAGCGAGCCTGAGTGGAACCGCGTTTCAATCTGCACTATCCAGAACAAGATTAAATAATGTTCTGAACGTAATGAATAGTCAAGGAGCCTTGCGCTAAGCAAGACTCCTTGTTGTTTTATAGAAGCTTTATACTGTCAGAATCTCTTACACATTATCCTTTCAAATCATCATATTTTTGGAAGAGGAAGTCGTTGTAGGGGAATCGCTGAGTGTGTATTAACTTGGCTTTCTCGTAAAGGAGTTGTTTAAGGGCGTCGATATTGATGTGTTTCTTGGCACTGATGAAGACGCAGTTGTTTCCCATGCGCGACATCCATGTCTCTTGGAGTTCATCAAGAGGAATGTTCTCCCGCAGTCGTGGTGTGAGGTCATCTTCGTCTTTTTCAACGTAGGAGAACTGGTCAATCTTGTTGAAAACCATAATCATCTCCTTGTTGCCAGCGTCACACACATCTTGCAGAGTGCGGTTAACAACCTCAATCTGCTCCTCAAACTGAGGGTGAGAGATGTCAACAACATGAATTAGTAGGTCACTGTCGCGCACCTCGTCGAGGGTGGTCTTGAACGACTCCACGAGGTGGTGTGGTAGCTTGCGAATGAAACCCACGGTATCGGTAAGAAGGAATGGGAGGTTTTCGATAACCACTTTGCGGACTGTGGTGTCGAGAGTTGCGAAGAGCTTGTTTTCGGCAAAGACATCGCTCTTGCTGAGCATGTTCATGATAGTTGACTTGCCTACATTGGTATACCCCACAAGCGCCACGCGTGTGAGCTTACCGCGGTTTTTGCGTTGTATGGTCTTCTGCTTGTCCCAGTTCTCAAGTTTTTGCTTGAGCAGAGATATTTTCTGCTTGACGATGCGGCGGTCGGTCTCAATCTGCTCCTCACCAGGACCACGCATACCGATACCGCCTCGCTGTCTCTCAAGGTGTGTCCACATGCCAGTGAGCCTGGGCAGCAGGTACTGGTATTGTGCCAGCTCTACCTGCATTTTGGCATTTGCCGTCTGTGCTCGCTTGGCGAATATGTCGAGGATAAGGCTGGTGCGGTCGAGCACTTTCACTCGAAGCACCTTCTCGATGTTCGACACCTGTTTGGGGCTTAGGTCATCATCGAAAATAGCAAGGCTGATGTCGTTGTTCTCAATATAGGTCGCGATTTCTTCAAGCTTGCCTTTTCCCACGAATGTGGTGCGGTTAGGGGCGTCGCACTTCTGAGTGAACTTTTTCACTGTCACAGCGCCGGCAGTCTCGGCGAGGAAGTCGAGCTCATCGAGATATTCTTTAGCTTTGGCCTCGTTTTGCTGCGGAGTAATTAAACCCACCAGCACCGCGCGCTCTTCTTCTACGGTGCTTATACTGCTGCGTTTCTGGTCGTCAAGTAGTCCCATATGGTTTTATCAATGTATTACGTGTGCAAAGGTAATAATAAAGTGGGTAATAATCAAGAAAAAATCACCACTGCCGTAGTGGGGCAGTGGTGATAGACTCACAAAATGAGCTTGATGCTTTTATTTTTTAGGGGCTACTTTAGTGTAGCGCTTGTTGAGTTCGTTAACAACCTCGTTGGTGATGTCGAGATTAGAGTTCATGAAAGAGCCTGGTTGCTTAATCAGAATCATGTCGTAGTGATTCTTGTTGGCATATTCTCTCAAGAAGTTCTCGACTGAGTCGTTAAGTTGCTTTTGGCTCTGCTGCATTTGGTTCGCACTGCTTTCCTGAAGCTTAGCGAGCTCGTTCTGCGCATTTTGCTGCATTTGCTGCAGTTTCTGCATATCGGCATTGTAGGATGTCTCAGTATATTGGTTGTTCTGATACTTCTGCTTCATGCTGTTTTCAAAGTTGGTGATTTGGTCGCTGAGTCGGCGTCCAGCTTGGTCATACTCGTTCTCGAGTCTTGTCGCCATCTCTTGGAAGTCTTTAGCAAGGTTGTAGTTCTTTATGATGCTGTCTTCCTCGATATACCTGATGGAGAGTTTTCCGTTAGGGTCAACAGGTACGTCCTTTTTATTCTTAGAAGCGCTCTTGTCCTGATCTTGATTGTTGTTGCAAGCTCCCATAGTGATGATTAAAGCCATTGCGACCATCATCAGTTTTAAAAAAATACTAGATTTGTTCATTTCTTATTGTTACGTTTTATAATTATTATCGATTAAATATAATGTCATTTGAAGTACTCGTCTTCACGTACGCATTTGATGCCTCGTTTTCTCATCTCAGGATTGCCGTGGATATGAGAGTTAGGAAATCGGCCTCCCTTGACGAAGAAAACCTTGACTCCCAGCAAAACGACAGCCAAAAACAGCAAAATAAGGGTTAAAATGAGTATCTTCATGAGTTTTATTTCAAAAATGCGTGCAAATTTAAAAAAGGTTTCTGATAAATTGTTGATTATTTAAAAAAAAATTGTAATTTAGCGGTGGCAAAAAGGCCGATTTAACAATTATTTTGGAACAACTATTTTAACTAATAATTTTTATTAATAAATTAACTTACTATGACTATTAAAGATTTGAATCCACAGGCAGTGTGGATCATATTTGACGAGATCACCAAGGTTCCCCGTCCATCGGGTAATGAAGAAGGCAAGTTAGACAAAATCCGCGCATGGCTCGTGGATTTCGCCAAGAAGCACAATCTGGAATACA
>JAEEGL012102443.1_pt1 | contig 34819 bp, 42 predicted proteins | sample 9134231 | NCBI WGS metagenome assembly JAEEGL01 (sample SAMN16246548, study PRJNA631951) | gut metagenome | biome: gut microbiome; feature: rumen; material: fiber-attached | host: Bos | place: Iran: Karaj | collected 2018-10
ATATCCTCCAACTAAATTTTGCTTTGCTTCTAATGTGTTTTCTATTTCTATTTCTTTTGGTAGTTCATAAGGTTCTACCAATAAACATTTTATTTTTTCATTTTTCATTTTTTCCTCCATAAAAAAAGAGCAGACATAATACTATCTACCCATACTACTTTCTAGTAAGTGATTACATTTTGTGAACTATCTAGAAAGTAAAGTGATTTAAGTCGATTATTTATCGACACTAATATTATAAATACTTATTATTATTTATTTCAAGCAATCATAATATCTTAATCTTGCGATGTATTTGTTTCTTCACTAATTGCTTTTTTTAATGTTTTTGTATCAATGTCATCAAGTTCTTCATATTCAGCTTCTCTAATTATTGTTTTTTCAACTTCTGCTTTAGTAGGCATTTCACCTTTAACAAAGATATTATAAGCATTTTTACCAATTATCCTTGTACTAGCAACATCTATTCCCCCACCTACAAATCCACCAACTACTGGAACAACTTTTCCCAAATTAATTATTCCAGTTTCACCAAATTTTGTCATAAATCTAAACCCAACTTTTCTGTTAATAGCAGTCAAGGCTTTTCCTGGTATTTTATCAACCATCGCTACACCAAATTTATTTGCAAATTTTATACCAGAACTTTTTAATATTTCAGTTGCGGCAGATCCAGTTAAACAAGCGTATATTAGTGTTTGAACTTGATCTGAATGTATATCATATCCACCCATTTTTGCAATAGCACAACACATTCTTAACTGAACATACATAACACTTGTAATATTAGCTGGTAATGTTGCTATCATTGTTGCAAATCCACCAAACGAAGTAAGAAATCCTGATGTTCCACATTTTACTGTAGAATTATTTATTAGGGATTTAACTGCTTGTTCAACATTTTCATTTTTAGATAAATAGTCTTCAACCAAATCATCGACTGGTAGGCTTACCTTAGGTATTCCATCTACCGATTTAATGTATAATGTATTTAATATTTCTTGCATTTGTTCTTCAGTAATTGTGGTTTTTACTTTGTTTGAAACATTAGAAACAGCATTTGAAACAGATTCTTTAGTTGATAATGCCGTTTCTTTTATTTTAGGTACTGCCACATTACTTGTAAATTCTTTTGCTTCATCATATTTCTGTTTAGAAAATGATACTGCATTCTTTGTCATATTTTTAAAATTAAACTTTTTTTCATTTTCCATAAATTACACCTCATCATATAAATTGTAAATTAAGCGAGTTTTACTAAATAGTTTTAAATCCGGACTTGATAAATCTTTTATATATCTACCAAATTTGTATTTATCTTCTTTGAATTCCTTACTATTAAATAATTTGTTATTAGATTTTATTGCTAATATCATTTTACTCACTCCATTTTAATTATATTATATGTGTCTTATATTTGGTATAATATTAATTATGGTAGAGGTGTATTTATGAATATATTTTACGATTTTTATTTGATGTTTATAGTTGTGGTATTTTGTTTAAGTTTAATCTCTTTATTGGCAATACTAAAATATTTAAATACAATACTATTACCTATTATAATTGCATTTGGATTAGGTTATATATTTTTTAAAAAGAAGAAAAAGAAATTATTGATTGATTTAATCGTGTTTCATGTATTTGCTTTATGTTCATTTGCTGCTTTGGAATTTAAGATCGATATAAAATTTAATGATTTAAATATATGGGCTTGTGGTTTTGCTTTATTAGCTGCTTTTACCTTTGTAGTTTTCTTTTGTCATTTAGTGATAGATATTAAAAATAATAAAAAAAAACTAACTAAATAGTTAGTTTTTATTTTGATAATGCTTTTTCAATAAAAAAACTAGTTAAAACTAGTTCCTATTCAAATTTGACCGTGATATTATCATCACCTAAATCAGGTAAATTATCTATATGCCCTATTCTCGTATAACTATAAGGTGTATCAAATGATTTATAGAATATAACTATGCAATTATTTCCATATAACATTACATCTCCGGCATTAATTCTTTTAGGATTATATGAATTAGTTGGTAATGTTGTATCGAGATTAACATATTTTTCATTTCCATTTAATTCATTCATTTTTAACTCTTGAGGTAATAAGTTAATGAAAACTCTTGATGTTTCATTATCTTCTAGCATAATATTATATTCTTTTCCATTAATTATTGCTTTCACAGTTTTAATCACCTCTTTTGAATTGTTTGATTCTTTTGTATTTGTATTAGTTATTTGTTGTTTATTTGTACTATTATTTCGTTCTTCTTTTGTATTATTACATCCAGTAATAATGAATATAGAACTAACAAGTAATATACTTATTATAACTTTTTTCATTATGTTCAACTCCGTATTAATTATACTATAATATCATTTCAAATAGGTCTAAAATTTGATAGAAAATTGTTTATGATAGAGGTATATTTGTGGCAATATTCATTGAAGTAACCAAAATACAAGTAATAGTAAGTTCTGCGAGAAATGTGGTTATGAATTAAAAAAAACTAACTGAAAAGTTAGTTTTTATTTTAATTCTTCACGTTTAATACCAGTAAGTGTACATTTAGTTTTATCTAGAGTTTCTGTTCTTTCAAGAACTTTCTTAGCCATGAAATAATCAGGTTCCTCTATATCTTTGGTCATTTCATCATTAACTGTAACTTTGTAACTAAATGTTACTGTTTTAGTATTATCATCCGATTTAACAGTATATTCAATATTATTACTATTAGTTTTGGCGGTTTCTTCGGCACTTTCTTTATAGAATTTATATGTTTCTTCGTTATCATAAACACTTATAGTAATTACTTCATAATCTGTTGTTTTTTGATCTTTATCAAAATTATATATGGATTTATTAGTAACATTTACGCCTTCCATAAGTTGACTTTTTCCTTCACAAGATATAGATATTTTTTTATCTTTCTTACCACAGGCAGTTAAACTAACTACAGCTAATATAGCAAATAAACTTAATATTATTTTCTTTTTCATTATATAGTCTCCTTATTATATTACATACATATTATATCATAGTGTTGTATGTTATAATATGTACAGTGATGAAAATATGAATAAGAAATTAGTTATTAATTATTTAATATATACTTTCTTAATAATGATATGTTCTTGGGGATTATTAGATCTAATATGTATATTAGGTAATGTTCCTATAGATAGTAATATATTATTAAGAATACCATATGCTATTGGAGGATTTTCCCCTACTATAGCATCATATTTAGCATTAAAGAAAGATAAACAAGTTAAGAATATAAAAGAATGGTTCAAGAAGATATTTATATTTAAAGAAAGTATTATTGCTTATTTATTAATATTATTATTTGTAAGTATATTCTATAGTATTAATTGTTTATTTGCAGGTTTTGAATATGGGGCTCCAATATATATGATATTTATTATTACTCCATTAATGTTTATTGGTGGTGGTAATGAAGAAGTGGGATGGAGAATGATATTAGAGCCAGAATTAGAAAAGAAGTTTGGGATAGTTATTACTCCGTTAATAGTAGGTATAATATGGTGGTTATGGCATGGTTTATTATTTCTAATAAATGGTACTAGTAGTATATTAGAATATATATACTTTGGTATTACATGTGTGGGATTAGCTTATGGTTTAGCAGCTGTTAAAAGAAGATCTAAAGGAGTATTTACTTGTATATTATTTCATTCATTAATAAATGGTTTAGCTGCGATATTTATATTTGAATATGATTTACTTGGTAGTTTAGTTTCATTTGTAATTATATTTTTAATATCAATATTCATAAAAGAGAATAAAAGTATAGTATAGATATATTATTGTATATAAGATTCTTTTATGATAAAATTGGATCAGAGGAACACCTAATAGTGCTGTGTTAAGTGTTGCCAATGTTGTTCACCTAACTAAGCTTTTTAGTTAGGTGTTTTTCTTTTTATATTAAAACTATAAATAGCAATAATATAAGAAGAATAATTATAAGAATTAAGAAAGATATAAGTATATCTTTTTTAGTCATATAATCACCTCCTTTTCAGAAGGCAACACCTAACCTATTAATGTGTTCCGGTAAGTACTATAGCAAATAATAAACGTATATTTTGTCACATTATGTTTATACATAAAAAAACTAACTGTTTTGTTAGTTTTTATTATTTGTTATTTTCTTCACGCCATTTTTCATATTCTTTGACATCATGTTCAACTAGTTTTAAACATGCTGCGACAACAAGAGCATCATCAGCAAATCCTGCAATTGGAATAGCGTCAGCTATAGCATCTAAAGGGGCAAATATATAAATTAATGCACCAACTATAGCTACGATTGTACCTAATGGTATTTTAGTATATTCTTTTTTAACATAACTTCTTACTAAAGAAATCATTGTTGGTACCATAGCAAATTTATCACCAACTTTAGGAATAACCTTTAATTTGTTTTCAAGATTTTGTAAGAATTCTTCAAGTTTATCAGGATTATTTAATAATTCTTTAGCTTCATTTTCTCTTTTTTCTAGTTCCTCTTGAGCTTGCTCTTCAATTATATTTTCAACTTTTTCTTCTTTCATATTAGTATCCTCCAATGTTATTATGGCATACCTTACACAACAAAACACTAACTTAGTTAGTGTTTTGTTCGACTTTAGTTATTGTTGTTGGAGTTGAACCAAAACGACATACATCACCATCATATGAAGTGAAGTGTAAGTAGAATTTATCTCCTTCACGATCTACTGTAGATATATTAGTAGTTACTGTTATTGTTTCTCCACGTTTATAATCGTTTATTTGAACATTATCTAAGTCTTGATATAGATAAAGTGTTATCCAATCGGTTTTGAAATCATATTTTAATACTTTATCATGATAGACTGTTCCAATTGTTTTACAGAAGGTATTTCCCATACGATATTCTGGAGTAGTATCTACATAATTTATTGTATCAGTAAATGTTATTTTAGCTCCGACTAGTAAACCAGATAATTTTTTTCGATTCTCTTGAAGATATTTTTGTAATTCATCCCAAGTATAATCAGTAGTATTACCTTCATTATCTGTAATTGTTACTGGTTTTTTTACAGTTTCACTTGGTTTAGTTTCCCCACATCCCGTAATACAAACAATAGAAAATAATAAAACAAATAATAATATGGATATCTTTTTCATATATTTGCTCCTTATCTAGATCGAGAAACTACATCTTGAGCTTCTTCGATACTTCGGAAACCGGCTTTAGCTATTTCTCTTGCTTGTTCATCATCGATACCATGATTTTTCAATTCTTGAACAATACTATAATTTTCATCCAAATCATTATCGATATCGTATTCTTCTTTATCGACTTGATATAAAAATTCAAATAATAATTCTGATAAATTAGATAATGATATTCCTTCATGTTCTTTGTCTAAATAATCGGCATAAACTGTAGATTTACCTTCAAGATCAATAATATTTATTTTCATAGTAAAGGGATTTAATAAGACATGAGAGTGTCCCTTAGATTTAGGATGGGTTTCATCTGTATAAGCACCTAAAGTATATGGAGAATTAGATAAATCTTCATGATAAATATTATTATCTAGTAATTCTTTGACAGCCTCAATAATAGCTAGTGCTACTTTTTTACGATAAGCAAATGGAGCACCAGTTAGTTTATGAACTTGAATACCTCTGACTTTTTGTAAAAGAACACCAACAAATTCGCCATCAACATATACAAGTTTTTTAGGTAAATGGGTTTTAACAACACGTAATTGTTTCTCAGTTACTTTTTCCATAGCTTCTTCTGTAGATAATTTTTCAAAATCATTATCGGGACTAGCTATATATCGTACACCACAATGAAAATTATTACGATATACTTTTATTACATAGTTTTTTTGATAGGCATATACGATACCATCGGTTCCATGCCCTACTTCTTTCCTTTTTATCTTTTCAAATTCTTCTTGGGTTAAATACAATTTGTTATCCATAATACATCATTTTCCTTACCTTAATTATATTATAAATAGTCAACAAAAGATATATTATATACACTTACTAGATATTTGGTTGTATAATTATACTAGGGTGTGATACATATGATAGAACAAGTACCTCTAGAAGATTTAGGACAAGTTAATGTTCCTAGTAATAATAAAAAGAATAATAAAGCAATTATTATTGTTGGTTTTGTATTAATTCTTATATTATGTATTGGGTTAGTAATAGTGCTTGGTCATAAAGAAGAACAACCTGAAGAAACGACGACAACAACTACTACTTCTAAAGAGACTAGTAGTTCGACAACGACGACAACTACTACCACTACTGAAGTACCTGTAACTGTACCTGTACTTCCAGAATGTGGTGATAAAGAATTCTTTATACCAGAAATAAATGAAGTAAATAAAGATAATGTTTTGAAAACAGCTAACTTATTATTCACTAGAACATATAGTGCCATGAATTTCTATGATATTATACCATTAAATAAAAATGGTTTTACTAAGTTACCTAATCAATTAAAATTACAATTAATAGCTAATGCATTTGAACATGATTGTTATCCATTTACCCAAACTAATGGTTCAGTAATGGTATATAAAATGAGTTATATATTTGGTAGTAAGTTTAATATTAAATTAGGTGGTATTGTTGATTTAAAACGTAATGCTTTAGATAAGAATTATGATTGTAAGGTTGCTAAATCATGTACTTATGCTTATGAATATAATAGTGGTAGTGATTTTTTCACTAAAGGTTTATCAAATTATATGTTATTTATTGAAGTTGGTAGAAACAATTTATCTAAATTAGTTAGTTATAAAGAAAAAGATGGTAAATATATTATTACATATAAACAATTATTTACTCAAACTGATAAAGGTTCCGGAATAACAGAAAAAACAGATACACATAATGGTGGTAAACATTTCCATGTAGATATTATAGATAGAAATGGTAAATTCTATGAAAGAATACCAATATATATTAATAAAGATAATTATGGTGATGGTACTAATTATGTAATACCTGATAGTATTTATAATAAATATAAAAATAAAATACCAACAACTACTTATACTTTTGAAGTTGAAGGAAATCATCTTATATTAGTAGATTATAAATAAAAGACTAGTTACTAGTCTTTTTTTATTATTTGTGTTAGCATATCTACCGAGGGATTATTATGAATGATAAGAGATTTTGGAAATCAATATTATTGTTATTAGGTGGACAATCACTTTTATATAATATAATTAAACTATTTCAAAGTGATTATCATGTATTTAATTTTGGAATAGATAATAGTATACCTTTTATTCCACAATTTATCATTATATATAATTTATTTTATCCATTCTTATTTATTACTTTTTTAATAGTATTCAATAAAGATAAAAAGACTTATGATAAGAATATAATCGCTGGTATTATGAGTTATTTAATAGCTAATATAATATTCTTATTATATCCAGTAGAAATGATTAGACCAGATATAACAAATATAAATATGGATTTTATTACAAGGTTTATTATTGAATTAACTTATAAATTTGATAATCCAGCAATTAATTGTTTACCTTCGATACATTGTTTGTTTTGTTATCAAAGTATATATAGTATTATTAAATGTCATAATTTAAACTTAAAATATAAATGGATATTAAGTATTATAGCTATATTAATTATTGTTTCGATATTATTAGTTAAACAACATTATGTTATAGATATGATAACTGCATTTATAATCTTTATTGTAGTTAATATAATAGTTAATTTAGGATATAAAAAAAGCACTAATTAAATTAGTGTTTTTTTACTATTATATCTCCGGATGTTGTACGAATAGTGACCGTATTTTCAGATACATCATCTTGGACTCTTATATCACCGGATCTTGAATAAGAATTAACTTTAGCTCCTTCGAAATTATGTATTTCAACATCACCACTTGTTACTCTAATATTAGAATCAGCGGTAGCATCAAATTCTTTAATATATACATCTCCGGATGTACTTTCTATATCGATATAATCAAGGACATAATCAATATTGATATTACCTGATGTAGTTTTAATTATTGAACTATGCGTATTACCTAAATTAACATCACCACTAGTTACATTAATATAATAAACTATATTATTAGTTAACAGTGATTTAGTATCGCCACTAGTTAGTGTAAGTTTAATAGTAGGATAATAGTTATCGGGTATTTCTATTTCCGTTTTATTACCTAAACATATACCTTCACAATCATATTTTTTAGGTTCAGAAATTAGTAATTCATAATCAGTATATTTAACTAATACTTCTTGACCTTCTTGACTATAAACTCTAACATGGATTTTATTATCTTTACTATTAGATAAATATATATCGGAATTAGTTAAATTAACCACTACATTACCTAATGATATAGGTTCATAATCTTCACTGGCAATTAATACTGAATTATGAACATATTTAGCTACAAATTTATCTTTGCCTTGGATGGTTAAATAAACAACTGCAATAATTATTAATAATACTATAAATAAAACAAATTTAGTTCCTCTAGACATATTTTATTCCTCCTTTATTATTATATCTTTTCTTATTAAAATAATAAACTATTATTGTAGTAATAATTATAAGGATACTAAATATTTGATTAATACTAATAATAGTATTTATGTGTTCATAACGTAAGTAATCTAATAAGTATTTAGATAAAGCACATACAATTAAAGTTAAGTATATTATTTTATTATTCTTTTTATAGTGATTACATATTAAGAATATTATTAGGAATACTATAGATTCAGTAAGTTGAATAGGAAATAAAGGAATATTTATACCTTCAGTATATGTTACAGAAAGAATACCATTATAAGGAATACCATAACAACAACCGGCTAGAAAACAACCTAATTTACCAATACTATAAGTTAATGGTAAAGATATAATGGAATACTTTAATATTTTCTTTTGATTAGGTATTATTTTATCCATTATAAGAGCAGATAATATAACACCAATAAATCCGCCATAAGATGAAAAACCAGCGCTTATAACGTCTAATTTAAAGCCACTAGCCATAATAGTAAAGAACTTACCAAAGAATAATATACATACGACTAATAACATAAAATATAAATATAATATATTCTTATTAATATATTTATCTCTTAACATAGATATAAATATATATATTATTCCTATGACTATAGATAGAATTAATAATATAGCATATAAATTAATAGGAAATTTAGATATTACCATAATATACCTCTTTCTATGTAATTATAAAATATAATAATTATGGTGTAAATAAGTACTAAAAATACTAAATAGAATAATTATAATTGTTATAATATAATTGGTGATTATAATGTATGAAATAATTATAGCCCAAGTATTTGCTATATTAGCAGGTATATTTTATTTATTAGAAGATCAATCTAATGATAATAAAAAAATATTAATATATAATGGTATATCTAATTTATTTATAGCTATAGAATATTTCTTATTAGGAGCATTTACTGGTGGTATTTGTAATCTAGTAGCTATATTAAGAAATATATATATTCATAATTCAAAAGAGAAAGTCCATATAGTAGTATTAATATCTTATTTCTTATTTTTAATAGCGGTTAATTTTAGTAGTTTTAATTCATGGATATCAGTATTACCAGTATTATTAGTTATGATGTATACAGCGGCAATTAATACAAAAAAAGTTAAATTAATTAAATATGCGGTAATAGTAGCTTATGCTTTAGAAATAATATATGACATATATTATATGGCTTATATAAGTGTAGTAATATGTATTGCTGGTATTATTACGGCAATCATTGCATTAAAAAAAATAAAGGAATGATATAATTCATTCTTTTTTTGTGGTATTATAAAAGTATAAGGAGGTGTAGAATGAGAAAGTATATCGCTGAATGTGTTGGAACAATGTTATTAACACTTATCGCTTGTGGAGTTGCAGTTAAGACTTCAGGAACTGATGCGTTTGTTGTAGCAACATCTTTAGCATTTGGTTTAGTTATCGTTGCAGGTGCTTATAGTATTGGTAATGTATCTGGATGTCATATTAATCCAGCTGTATCTATCGCTCAATGTGTAGCTGGTAAAATGGAATTATCTGAATGTATAAAGTATATTGTTTCACAAATTGTTGGAGCATTTATCGGTTCATTATTACTAGGAGCTATCTTAGGTGGATTCGATTCTTTAGGTGCTAATGCATTACAAGGTGATACAGCTGCTTGGGTAGGTATTGTCGTAGAAGTAATTCTTACTTTTGTATTTACTATGACTATTTTAGGTGTTACAGATAAGAAAGAAAATGGACATGTTACTGGTATTGTTATTGCTTTAACATTAACATTAGTTCATTTATTTGGATTACCTTTCACTGGAACAAGTGTTAACCCTGCGAGAAGTTTAGCTCCAGCTGTTCTTTCAGGTGGAGATCCATTAAATCAAATATGGATATTTATCTTAGCTCCAATCATAGGTGCAATTCTTGCTGGATTATTCTATAGATTCGTTCTAAAAGCTGATGAAGTAGCTCTAAAAGGAACAAAGGCTAAGAAAAGATAATCAGCATAAAAAAGATCAAGCTATTGCTTGATTTTTTTATTGATTATAGTTATTAGTTTAGCTATCAAATATATTATAAAACTACCTAGGGTTATACATATTATATAAATTAATAAGAATAATATATATGGTACTTTAGGTTGAATATCACTAAATACTGGTAAAGTACTATTAAAATATGGACTGATAAAGAACATGTTGAAGGTTTCACCGTTTAAAACTCCGGAGTTATATACAATTAAATCTAAACCTAGAGCTATAAACATACATATAATAAAGACTATAATGGCGTTACTAAATGATTTTAGATTTACTGGAACTTCACCGGACATAAATAAATAAACGGAGACTACGAAGGAACCAAGGTGGAGCCACATAGTATGAATATTTACTAGGATATCTCGGACAAAACAACTATCAGGTAATATCATTGTGGATATACTTCCTAGAATTGTAGTATAAGCTAAGAATGAGAAAAGAGAATCTCTTACCCTATTCTTTTTTAAGAATAAACATATTAAACAAATGTATATTGGCATAGTACATAATTGGAAAGGAGCAGCATACCATTGATAATCCCAAGTAACTACCCCATTTTCATAGTTAAAAGACCAAGATATTTGTTTTAATAGTTCAAGAGTAAAAGCTAATATACCATAAATACCTATGACAATCTTTAATTGCTTTTCACTATGGTTATGACGACGAAAGAATAATACTATAACCAAACATAATTCGATAAATAAACATAGTAAATGGAACCAACCCCAAGGATTGGGCCTTTCCATTTCAGTTTGTAATATAAGGATAAATTTCTCAAAGATATTCATAGTGTACCTCCATTATAATAATATTATATCATTTATATGGGTATATATGATATACTCATATAGAGGGTGAGGTAAAAATGGCAAAATTATATTTTAGATATGGTGCAATGAACTCAGGAAAATCAACAATTTTACTTCAGACAGCACATAATTATGAAGAAAGAGGAATGCATGTTATTCTTCTTAAACCAGGAAAAGATACCAAAGCAGAAGATCAGGTTCAATCAAGACTTGGTGTAGAAAGAAAAGTAGATTATTTAGTTGATGATAATACATCAATATTAGAAATAGTAGATGGTCTAGAAGATATATCTTGTGTATTAGTAGATGAAGCACAATTCTTAAATGCGAGACAAGTAGATGAATTATTAAGAGTAACAACGGATTATGATATACCAGTTATATGTTATGGATTAAGAACGGATTTTAAAACTAATGGATTCCCAGGATCTATTAGATTATTAGAAATAGCTCATAGTCTAGAAGAAATGAAAACAATATGTAGATGCGGTAATAAAGCGACATTTAATGCTAGATTTGTTAATGGTGAATTAGTTACGGAAGGTGATCAAGTAGCCATTGATGGATTTGATAATGTTACTTATGAGTCTATGTGTCCAAAATGTTATTTCAAATTAAAAGAAGGAAATAAAGTATTAAAGAAGAAAAAATAGATATGGAGGTAAATATGGAATTTAAAGAGTATAGCAATCCTGAAGAACAAGATTATGATATTACGAGTAGTTATGGGGAAGAAGAAGCAGTAATTAATTCGTATAATCCATATGAAGATGAGTTATTATACTTAATTGGAATATTAGAAGATATTACTGATGAAGAATTAATGGATAAATATGGTATCACTATGGCAGAATATATAAATCCTACTCAAGAAACTATTGATAAAGTAAAAGAAGCTATGGGTATTGAAGAATCACAAAGACATTTATTATAAAAAAAAGACTCTTAGGAGTCTTTTTTTAATTCGTTGATTTCATCTTCTAATTCTTGAATACGTGTTTTTTGTTCTTTGATAGTATTTTCTAACGTTTCAGTGTACTTTGCTTGTTTTTCATTTTCGTTTATGTAATTATCAAGATTAGCTTTTAATATAGTAATATTATCTTTATTAGTATATATTGTTATTTTAGAACAATAATCAATATCAAATATATTTACTATTTTACGATTATTTAATTGTTCAATAAAACCACGTAATACTTGAGTCTTATTATTATTATTTGCATTAGCCTTTAATAACGTATTATCTTTATTCATATAATCTGAAAGAATAGTATATTTATTATAAGTATATTCAACTTGGATATTATCAATATCTTTTTCTTTAAATTCAAGATTATTAACTATATTATCATATGGGAAGACAATTAAGTCTTTATTCATATTATATTCTTTTGTCTCAGATATTAATAATGATGGATCATCATCATCGATTGTTTCAAAATTAAGAGACCCCATAAATACTAAACCACAACTTAAGCCTCCGATAACTAGAGATATTAAAAATGAATAGATAATTGCTTTTTTATTGTTTTGACGGTTTAAAATAAAGTTCATTATAACTATTAAGATATCAATAACAAGAACTAATGCTGCACAACCTCCGATTAATAAACCGATAAAGAATAAACCTGTTTTATATACTAAGAATGATAGGCATATACAAGCAGCAATACCTCCGGCAGCAAATACAAGCGGAACCATCCACCAAGCTAAGAATAGTTTAAATAAGACAACTATGACTGTTATAACGAAGTTTAAGAAACGTCCAGAGCTGTGTTTTTCATCTCTAATAACAATAGTTCTTTTATCATTTTTGTATTCTTGTTTAGTAGGTTGTTCAGAAGTACCTTCTTCTTCGATTGGTTCTTCTTTTTTAGGTTCTTTCTTATTATTTAGATAATAATCTAAGTAACGCGCTTTAAAGACATGAATTACTATTACGATAATAGTTAAGAAGCATATTAGGAATAAGACAGCAAATATTAATCTTTCAATAGTTTCTTTGATTAAACTTGGTAAATGAAATAATAGATTACTAAATATACCTTGGAAGACACTAATTACAATATCAGCTGCGATTACTAATAAAAATATAATAATTATTTGTTCGAATATGCATTTAATTTTTGTACCAAAAGACATACGAGTAAACATGTTAATACTATTAGTGATAAAATCTAGAGCATTATTAACATAATTATTTAGAGTCTTTTTACTTTCTTCTTCTTTTTTTACTTCTCTAATATCATGATGTAATAAATCATCAATATTTAAATCAAATTTATCACATAGAGTTATTATCTTATCCATTTCAGGATATGCTGAACCAGATTCCCATTTAGAAATTGCTTGTCTAGATACTCCTAATTCTTCGGCTAACTGTTCTTGAGATAGACCATGATCCTTTCTTACTTTCTTTAGATTTTCTGAAAACTTATTGTTCATAGTTTTCCCTCCTTTTATGCCTTAATTTTATAATTTCTACTGGTTGCACTCTACCAATTTTAGGTTGTTTTTTGTATAGTTTTGGTTGCATTAAGACTATTATACATAAAAATAATAAAAAAAGAAGAAATAATTCTTCTTTTTATGGACGATTGAAAAAGACTCTTAAGAGTCTTTTTTTAATTCGTTCTCTAATTCTTGAATACGTTTATTTAGTTTATTAGATTTACTTATACTTAAAATAAGAAATACAATAGCTACAAATAAACCGGTTAATAGTCCAACAATAATATAAGTACTATTAGATTTATTATATGGCTTTTCTTTTTTAGTTGTTTCAGTTGTTGTTGTTTGCGTTGTAGTTGTTTCAGTATTATTCTTTTTTTCAAATACGGCTTCGATTTCGTTAAAAGCACCTCGTGGTGGGTTATTAAAATCTATTTCTATATCTAGGTTACCTTTTTTTACCCATTTTATGAAAGTATATCCTTCTTTTTGAGGATCTTCGGGTTTTTTTATAGGGCCTCCATCAGCTGTGGATGTTGAAGAATATTTTTCACCATCAACATAGAAAACGTAATAGTAGCCACCAGTTGGTTGTATGCTAGTAGTCCTTGTGATTGGTGTTGCTACATCAGCATGTACGTTAAATGGTATTAATAATATTAATAGTAATAATAGTTTTTTCATTATTCATTCTCCTTATGGACGATTGAATATAAAGAATACATCGTAGTATGTTGCATCTAATATTTCATCTATTTTTAAGTTTTTATTATAGTGTTTTATATGACTAACTTTAACTTTAGCATCCGTTATTTTATAAGATTTAGTAGAATCACTATAATATGGTGCTGGTATTGTATAATATTTTTTCTCTCTAGTTACGGTACCATAAGCTTTTATCTTTTTATATTTTCCACCTGATTTACCATATACTAGTTTTTCGCCATTTTTAAATTTGGCATTTTTCTTTTTAAATTTCTTTAACGGATTATCTGAGATTGGTTCTTCAGGTAATTGAACCCAATCAACATCATGATTAAAGAATGTTGAGAATAAGAATTTATCACCAGTTAAATCATCTTTGGCTAGTATTAATTCAGCTGCATGTTTCTCATAATAATTTTCATAATCAAATTTATAATAGTCTAAAATAGTAAAATCATGACTATCTAGTTTTTTCATCTTTTCTAAGTCTTTATCTTTATCATTAGTTTTAACTCTTTGACGAGAAAATCTAATTAAAAGGTAAAATCCTATTAGAATAAGAATAATAACCACAGGAATGGCTAAAATTATGGGATGTTCCTTTATTATAGTTAATACTATATTAATAATCTCGTTAAAACTCATACTATCACCTACTCTATATTCATTATATCAAAATTGTTTATTTAAGTTGAGAAAATATTTCACCCATTGGAGTATGAATAACTAATTCGGCAAGACGATCATATGGAGTTGGGTCTTGATTAATTATAACTAAGTGTTTACCAGGGAATATTCTTACTAAAGATGCCGCAGGTTCAACCGTTAATGAAGTTCCAGCAACAATTAATAAATCAGCTTGCATTATTTTTTCGATAGCAGCATTAAAACAATCGGGTAACATTTCTCCATATAAAACTATATCTGGTCTTAATGTTCCACCACATTCACATTTAGGTATGCCATTACTTTCATATAATAATTTACCATCATATTCTTTATGACATTTCATACAGTAACATTTTAATGTTGTACCATGTAATTCATAAACATTTTTAGAACCAGCTTTTTGATGTAATCCATCGATATTTTGCGTAACTATAGCTTTTAATTTACCGGTATTTTCTAATTTAGTTAAATATTTATGAGTAATATTAGGTTGATAATCCATACAATTCATTTTATTTTGATAATAATCAAAAAATAATTCTGGTTCATTTAGTAAGCATTTAATACTTAACATATATTCAGGGGTACGATTAGCATATGTTTTTTCTTTATATAATCCATCTTTACCACGAAAATCTTTAATACCACTTTCAGTAGATACACCAGCTCCACCAAAGAAAACAATATTTTGTGATTCATCAATAAGTTTTTGTAACTTCTCTACCTCATTCATATTAACACTACCCTTCATATTTATTATAAATAAAAACGATATAGATTTCTATATCGTTATTTTAATTCTGTTCCACCCCATTCAACAACTGTATAACCAGTTCTTGAAGGTGTTTTAATAGTTTGTTCTTGAACTTTGATTGGTTTATCTAAACCTTTAAAAATCATTAATACTCTGATTATATTATCAGGTTTAGGAGTTATTTCTAATGGAGTATTAGTATTAATTTCTTCTTGAGAAGCAAATCTAATATAATTATATTTATTAGATTCTAGAATTGGTAACCAATAAATAATAAACTCTTCGGATTCTTTAGCATTTAAACCTAAAGAAGATAATTTGTCTTCTAAGAATTTAGCACTATCTTCGCCTTTGATGACGAATCCTTCATTAGTTATATTAAAATCAATAGTATTTAAACTTTCATAATATAAAGCATATAATTCTTTATTAGTAGTTTTATCTATTAAAGTACCATTAGGTTTAGCAGTTACATTCCAACCATTAATATATTTAGGATAAGATACAGTTATATTATCTTTATTAAGTATTTTAACAGTAACATCCATTTCTTTTTCAGGATAGATATAGATAACTGGTTTCTTTTCTAATTCTCCCCATGTGTGTATTTCAGTAGTTTTTACTGTTGCTGTAGTTGTTGTCGTCGTAGTCGTCGTAGTCGTTGTTGTAGTTGTTGGTTTATTTTTATCAGGTAATAAAACAATACATAAAGTAGTACCTGTAAGTATTACTATGAGTATAGTTAGTATTATTATAATTGTTTGTTTATTCATATTCATTCTCCTTATAGAATTATTATATCACTTTTGGACAAATAAAAAAGATATAGATCACTATATCTTTTTATTCACTTAACTCCTGATAATATACTTCGTTAGTTTCAGAAGCATAAGTATTTTTCATACCTGTTGATTCTTCGGGTCCATAAAAACCAATAATATAGATCAAAATAATGGCTATAAATGATAAACATATTATTGCTTTCTTTTCCATTCTTTTATCACCTTTTTTATTATAACAATTTTATAAAAAAAAGAAAAGAAAAAACTCTAATTTTTGTTAGAGTCTTTTTTATTATTTTTCAATATAGCCACTTATAGTTGCGGTATACATATCATCAGTTACTGGTTTATATCTTTCACCATCATAACTGTCTGTGAAGCCATTATAAGCACGATATACTTCATTAGTTTCAGTATCATATACTCTTTCATATCCTAAAGTAGCATCACTTTGTTTTTGACTAGTAATATCATAAGAATTATTACGTTTTTTCCATGAATCCATAATCATATCTGACATTTCATCATAGGTTTTAGCATTAGCTTTTACTGTTGCTACTTGAGCACCTTGTTCTTTCTTAAATCCTGTAATAAATTCATCAGTAAATTCTAGAGAACCAACAGATTTATCTAAGATACTTGCCCAGTTATTAAATTCTTCATCTGGAGCATGTAAGATTATATTATGATATGAATTTAATGGAGCTAAATCAACACCATACATTTTATAAGTACCAGAATCTACGACAGTAGCAGTAAATAATCCTTGAAGTTTTTCACCTTTACTATTAGTGTATGTTGCACGAATAATATCGCCACCTAAAGGAGTTTTTCCTAAGTTTTCAATCATAGTCCAATTATCTGTAACTATAAAGAAGTTTTCTTTTAATGCTGTATCATTAGCAAATTTAGCATTCTTAGCCCAAACTTTATAGAAAGCTTCAGTAGTTTGAGGATCAATTGCAGCTAATTGACCAAAAACAGCAGTTGGATATAAACTATAGAATTTAGCACGAGCAGCTTCAGTTTTTGGGAAACCTGAAACAGCTAAAGAGAACATATAACCAACATCAGGATTTTCAGGATTATATACTCTAAATGAATATCCAGAATAAGTTACAACATTAGGTACTTTAACCTTCCATCCTTTAGGGATTTGAAGTTTAATCTTACCATTAGTAAAATCTTCATATTCGATTGTACTAGTTTCACTCTTTGTAATTTTAACCTTTTCTTCTTTTTTGCCACATCCTGTTAAACCAATAACAAGAATAATAGCTAATAATAAACTCAATACCTTTCTTTTCATATTATCACCTAATACTATTATAATATTTAATCTAGGTTAAATTCAACTGATATATGATATCCATGACATTCTTCTTCGGTACATGGTTCAGTTTCTTTTAATAAAGATTTAACGATACGATAATAACCTTTAGGTAGTTTACCATATATTATTTCCCAATTTAAAGTGAACTCTAGATGTCCATTATAATCAGGATGGTAAGCCATTAAATCGATGTTATGATCTTGTAATAGTTCTAATTTATTCCATTTGCCATTTTCTTTTTTCTCTATATAGTAATCACCACCATAAATATATAAATTATTACTATAGTCAGTTATTCTTATCTTACATCCAGTATTAGTTAAAGTATCATCGATAATATCCATACGAACATGATCAGCTTCATTTAATTCAGCACCATTATCTAAATCTTCGTTAACTATTATATCTTCATTAATATATTCGTATGGTTGTTTATCAGTTTCTTTAGCTTTTAATAATACGCCATATTTAAATATATTAGATATATTATCTTCGAATTTATCAAAGACATTAAATGTGAATTCATATGTATGTCCAGGTACTAGAATATATGAATTATTTATTAATACAGTAGCCTGTTCTCCTTTATTATTCTTGAGAGTAATATCATTAAATTCATTATCCTTTTTATTAATAGAGGAAGAAATAATAGTATAAGTTCGAGTAAAACTTTCATCAGGATTACGTTTATGACCACAATAACCACCATTTAGATTTTCTAACATAGTTTCATCACCAATATAGATATCTTTATTACCTTCGATAGTATTACAATATATAACCATATAGCCATTACGATTATATATAGTAGTTCCACCATCATACATACGCATAATACTATTCTTTTCGGAATCACGATAACTAGTTTTTTCTAGGAATTCTTGAAGTTCTTCGAGAGTTGTTTGTTTATGTTTTAAAGCATCAAGAAAAGAGAAACAGACATCTTTATTACTACATAAAGATGATGATATTAAACCATAATAATATATATTCTTATTATTATAATTATCTACTTTATATAAATGATATGGAGGATCATCTTCCCTATTTATATCTATATAAAAGATATCTATTTTAGGATATAAATTCTTATAAGAAATAATAGCATTAATTATTAAAGCAATAGTACTTATACATAATACAATAATAATCATTAATAATTTTCTTTTATTTAATTTATGTTCTTTAAGTGTTTTCATCATATTTTCCTCTGACTTTGTTTTAAAGTGTTCTTTAGTTATTTTTTCTCCACTCATTAATTCAGTAATACTTATATTAAAAGTGTCGCATATAGGCTTAAATAAAGTAATATCGGGTATTCTTCGTCCATTCTCCCAATGGGATATGGCACGATCAGTTACATGAAGGATATTAGCTAATTCTTGTTGTGTTAATCCTTTTTCTTTTCTTAGTTCAGATATAAAAGAACCTATTTTATCAGGATTCATATTATCACCTCTATAAGATAATTATATTATAAATTATTTAAAATGTATCCACACAGGATGTAGAGTTATATGATATACTTAATGTAGAGGTAATAATTATGAGATTTACAATATGTAGTGCTTCAGTAGAAGAAATAAATGAATTATATAAAGAAAAAACAAAAGAATTAGTTAAATATTTAGCTAGTATTGATAATAGTGAATTAATATGGGGAGCAGGAAATACTTCATTAATGGGTATATGTTATGAAGAATTTAAGAATAATAATAGAAATATTATTGGATATACGAATAAGAAGTATGCTTATATTATTCCAGAATTAGATAAAGCTAATATTGAATTAGTAGATACTACTTTTGATTTAAAAAAGAATATATTATATAACGCAGATGTAGTTATATATGTACCAGGTGGTATTGGTACTATATCTGAATTCTTATCACATCTTGAAGAATTAAGAAGTAATGATGTTAATAAGTTATTAGTTTTATACAATATGAATGGTTATTATGATAAATTATTAGATTTAATAAATTATACAATGGAAGAAAATTTTACTAAAAAAGAAGTTAATAATTTATTTAAAGTAGTTAATAATCTTGAAGAATTAAAAGCAATATTAAAAGGAGAATAACTTCTCCTTTTTTTAATCAGTACATACATCAATAAATTGTACTTGAATATCTTTTAGTTTAGTTGTGTTTTCTTTCTTAGTAAGAATAGTTTCTGTTTTAGATAAAGAACTATAAATCTTAGTTAATTTAATACCTGTATCAGTATAAGCAATATCATAAGTATAATATGGTTCATCAAAATAACAATCTTCATTTGGAGTATATACTTTATCACTAAATAGATGATCATCATTATAAGTACCATATTCAGTTTCTAAGTTATCTGGATAACCAGATACCATCCAATAAGTATGATCCTCTAGCAAGTATAATTTAACAACATATTCTTTTTCTATATTACCATCAGAAGTATCTTTTTGAACTTCACTATATTCATAAACATATGGTATAGGATTTTTAACAGTTGTAGTTGTTGTTTCTCCTTTTTTAGTAGTAGTTTTAGTATTAGTTTCTTCTTTCTTTTTATCACCACATCCAGTTAGTAATAAGACGATTAAAATTGAAATTAATATTTTTTTCATAATTGATCTCCTCCATAATGTATTAAACTTTGTATAACTTTTATATTATTAGCTTCTTGTATTTCACGAATTGGATTAGCATTTCTTAAGTCTTTAAGAGGATGGCGATATATCATTTTCCTTGTATCATCAGAATATACATAAAAGTAATTATCATCAAATTCAACATGACCAAATACTTCTTGGCATTTGTATAATCCACCGCTTTTTCCATATGTAATAGGTAGCTTTTCTTTAATATTATTTAGTTCGTACATATGAGCTTCTATAGTATCTTTTGTTTGCCAAACAGAAAGATTATACTCTTTATCAGTAGAACCTTCCCAATGATAAACATCATCATTTCTAATTAGATATGTTTTCTTCATAAATAATAATACTTTTTCTGAAGTATCTAAGTCTTCGATTAAGACAAAAGTATCATGTGAATCATCGCTATTACTCGTTTTTATTGTAGTATAAATATCCTGTATAACAAACCTATGAGTTGGTAACTCTGGAAAATCCTGTCTAGTTTGTTTTAATAAATTTAAATGACGCTTAACAGGAATAGCTACTGAAATAATCATAAGTATTACAAGTATAACAATTAATAAAATATAAGGTCCCATAATATCACTTCCTAGTGTAATTATAGCATAATAAAAAGGTGAATTAATCACCTTTTCATTATTTGATTGCAATATATTTCTTTTCAGGTTCAATTGGTTCCTTTTTAGGAACTTTTAGTAATAGAACTCCGTCTTTGAAGGTTGCATCAATATCTTTTTCTGTTACTCCTTCGCCGACATAGAATGATCTAGACATTTCACCATAGAATCTTTCTTGTCTAATTACTTTGCCACCTTTCTTTTCTTCATCGTGTTTTTCATTTTTAGCACTGATGAATACTTGTCCATCTTTTAATTCGATTTTAATATCTTCCTTTTTGAAACCTGGTAATTCGATATGGAATTCATAAGCATTATCCTTTTCGATAATATCAGTGCTCATTGGTTTGAATCTCTCATCCCTTTCAAAAAATGGATCATCAAAGAAATTAAATCTTCTTGCTGGTACAAACATAAAATCACTGCCTTTCTTGTACTAGGTTTAGTACTGTATCCCAAGTACAATTATGTTATACCACCAATAATTAGCAAAGTCAATACTAGAGTGCTAATTATTTTTAATTTTACAATTTTATGTTATTATTATCGTAGGATAGGTGTTAATTATGGATGATGATTTATTATCAAAGGACGAAGATTGGCAAAGAATACAATGGAAATTATATGCTTTCTTTGTATTAGTATTATTAGTAGTTGGTGGTACATTTTTATATTTATATTTAAATTATGATGAACCTCAAGTTGATAAAGAACCAGGTATTTTATATATACATTATATTAATGGAGATAGTAATTCATTAAATAAATACTATATTACTTTATATTTGGATGATGGTAATACTTGTGATACTCAAGGTGAAGGAGAGATATATACCTGTACTTATATTATTGAAGGACATACAGCAATTATTACAAGAGATGATACAGGTGAAACATTTGATATCATAATTCCAGATTCTAAGATAGGAAAAATTAATAAAAAAATAGAAAAAACTAGGGACAAATCCTAGTTTTTATTTTGTTTAACTATAGATTCAAAAGCAGCACCTTTTTCTTCAAAATTCTTAAAGAATTCATAAGAAGCTGCGGCTGGTGAAAGTAAACAACTATGACCTTTTTTAGTATATTTTTGACTTAATGCATAAGCTTCATCAAGAGTATTAGCAAATAATATATTCTTATTAGTATTTTCTTTTAATATATTACCAATATTAGTACCAGTCGTAGGCATACATACTAAATTAGATACATTACATGTTGATAAGAATTCAGTAAACTTAGTATAGTCTATATGTCTATCTAAACCTCCGAAGATTAAAGTATCAACATCTCCGATGGCATTAATAGCATTCATCGTAGCTTCAGGAATAGTAGCAATAGTATCATTATAATATTTAACATCATTATTAGTACCAATATATTCCATACGATATTTTAAGCCTTTAAAGTTAGATATCGTTTCTTGAGCTTTATTTAAATCTAAGCCTAAGATATGAGCAATACCTAAGACAAACATAATATTTTTTAAGTTATGATCACCGATAATATTACGTTTACCATCTTCATATACTAGTCTTTGATTAATAAAGACATATTTATGATTTTTTAGTCTTATACAATTAGGATGAATATCTTTATCATCAAAGCGTATATCAGTTAGTAAAGAATGCGGTTTTAATTCTTTGACACGTTTATTTAATTCTTCATTATCCGAAGAATAAAAAGCATAATCTTTATTAGTTTGATTTCTAAACATATTCATCTTTATATTGTAGTAATGATCAACATTACCAGCATGATCTAAATGATCTTGATATAGGTTTAAAATACAACCAATATGTGGTGAATATTTTAAGAATTCTAGTTGATGAGATGACATCTCAATAACTAATAAAGAATCTTTTTGAATATTATCTATTTCAGATAATACAGGAACACCTATATTACCCATTAAATAAACATTAGGATTTTGCGCTTTGATTACTTCATAAGTTAATGATGAAGTGGTACTCTTTCCTTTAGTTCCCGTTATACCAATTATATTTTGTCTATTTACTTCAAGAACTAATTCGATTTGACTGGTTATTTTATTTAATACTTGTTCATTATGAATATCTTTTAAACTAATACCTGGGGTTTTCATTATCAAATCATATTTGTTTAAATCATCTAAATAATTATCACCAGATACAAATGTTAAATTAGCATCATCTTTGACTAATTCATCATCGGAATAATCTTTCTTATCAACGATAGTAAGAGGAATATTACCCATATGTTTACGAATAAAAGTATAAGTCGACTTTCCTTCACGACCAAAACCTAAAATAGCAATATTTTTATTTTCAAGTTTAGCTATTATTTTTTCAAGCATGATAAAGCCTCCTTAACTAAAGCATCATAATGTTCAGGTATGTTATTTTCATTATTATAAGATAGTATTTCTGAACCATTTAATTCAAGAGGATAATTATCTTTATAATATTGTAATAAATATGGAAGATTATTATCTAATTTATTTATTAATAAACTAATAGCATATCTAGCTTCAGAATAAGTACCAACACATTCAAATGGTTTAGTTTCACTATAACCTAAGATTTCTTGGAAAGTAGATAATAAATCTTCCCTTTCATATAAATCACTACCAAAAATTGATACTAGTTCATCTTTATATAGGAATGGACTTAATATAATATAAACAAATAAACATTTTGGACAATTAGTACACCATATCCATGTTTCTCCTTTAGAACCTAAATTACAACTCTTAAAAGCTTGATGATATTGTTTATAGTTAGAGAATAAAGCTCCGATTTGGAATTCACTTATACCTCTCAGTAAACTAAAATATTTAATACCTAGATTAAAATAAGTATTTGTATAATTATAGAAATCAGACTCGAATTCAAATGATTTAGAATATTGATGATTAATATTAGTTCCTAAGACGGTAGATTCATTAGCACTAGATTCATTAGATAAAATAATATTCTTTCTTCCTGATAAATAACATACTAGATACGAAAGAAAGGCTACTAGAGAACTAAATGGTGTATGACCATTTAGATATCCTTGATTATTTAATTCAACAATCTTACGGTCTAAAATACGCTTAACATCAATAATATCTTCGTCTTTTAAATTAGCAATATGAGCACAATCTAAGGAAGGTTTTTTAGCATTAATAATAAACCCTGCCCTATTTGGTTCATTAGATAAGATTTCTAAACTAACACAAGAGTCCTTGCCGCCACCAATACAGATAAGATCACCTGTACCTTGATATGTATTATCATTATGGACTAGTGCTTCCCCGTGGCAAGTTATGTGCATTAGTTCTTCTTCAGATACAGTAATATGATTAGTATATAGGAATTCTCCTAAACCATTATAGTATAGTTTTTTAAACCATTTTATTTGGTCCTCGTTTAAATAACCACATTTAATAATTACTTCTTTAGGACATGCACATTTAAAATAACTTACTAATTCAACTAAACCAATATGAAATACCAAATCATTTAAATAGTCTTGTTTTATATTGCTATTCGATATATATTTCTTGTTTATCTTGATTTCTGGATAAAACCAAGTTAATCCAGGAATATTAAAATAATATTTAATATTCATATTATCTTGATCATATGTTATTTCATATTTATCAAAGATAAATTCTTTATATTGCTCACGAAATTGATTAAACTTTTCTTGATTATTCATAAATAACCTCCATATATAAGATTATAACATAATAAAAAATAGCCAATCCTTTTTTGACATTAAAAAGAAGAAATTAGACATTATCCATGGTATAATTATTATATGGTGATATAAAATGGCTACAAAGAAAACAAATACAAGTAAAAAAGCTACATCGAAGAAAGAATTACCAAAGACTATTGTTAAGAATAAGAAATGGTTATATGGTGGTATAGCTTTTGTAATAGTTATTATACTTATTATAGTAATAGCAGTAGTTAATAATTCTAATAAAGATAATGTAGATAAAGATAAAGAAAATGCACAAATGGAAATGAAAAAGAATATAGTAATTACACCATATTTCTTAAGGAATGGACAAAATTTATTATATATAACTAATAATAATTCCATAGATACATCAATTACTGGTGAAATAATATTTTATGATAAAAATAAGAAAGAATTGCAAAAGGAAAGTTTTTCTGTTTTTAAACTCCATAAAAATTATAGTGCAATAGAAGCAATTTATTTGGAGATAAGTGACTGGAATAGTTATGAGATTAATTATACAGTATCAAGTACATCTTTTTATGATGAGTTAGATTATAAAAAAATCAATGTCGATTTTGATATGAAGAATAATGCTTTAGAAGTATTTAATGATTCGGAATTATATATTAAGAGTATACGTTTAGATTTATTATTTTATCAAGGTGAAGAATTAGTAGGTACTGAATGGGATTATGTTACTGAAATAGGACCTAATAAATCAAAGAAAGATAGTTATATAGTGGCCTATGATTATAATAGTCATGAGCATATTAAATATAATCAAGTTAAGTATTTAATTAATACAGTTTATATTGTTAATGAATAAGAAAAGACATCATAATATGATGCCTTTTTTATTTTGCTTTTCTAACGCATTTATTTTCTTCAGTTCTTCTTTGTTTTCTAGTTTTAACACTAGGATCTCTTTGAACTAATTTAACTTTAACTCCTCTTTTACGAGCATAAGCTACTTTCTTACCTGCTGGTAAATCAGTTTTTATAATTTTCAAGCTAATCAACCTCCATAATTCCAAATTTCTTACATATTATAGCACATAAAATCGAAAAATGTTAGTATTATTTTTAATATATGTATATATAGTATTTTTATTCGACATGTGGTATATTATTTGTAGCAAAAAAGGGTGAATTTTTATGAAGAGTAAATTCAAATTTTTACTTATATTTGTTGCTATAGTTGGAGTAATTGAAGCCTTTGTTATAGGATATATGAATTACTCACAATCATATGATATTAATAGTTTAACTAATATAGGAAATAAATATACTCTTAGATTTGATAAAGTTCGTAATAGTGTTCATTATTTAATTAAAGTTAAAGAAAATAATAATACAATAATTGAAAAAGATGTTGATAAACCTTTATTTAATTTTGAACTAGATAAGACTAATTATGATTCTGATTACTCTATTAGTGTTATAGCTATAAAGAAAAATGGCGAAGAAGAGATAATAGATGATAATTATCAATTTAAATGGACTGAACCTAAGTTTAGTGATAGTAATAGTTTAATACTAAATAATAAAAATAAGAACATTATATATTTAGATGGTAATCCTAGTTTAAAAGATTATGTAATAGATTATTATATTGATAGTAAGAAAATAGGAACAGATAAACTAGATAAGAATGAATTAGAAGTAAATGATAAAGTATTAAAAGAAAATAATGTTGTTAAAGCAGTATTAAAGAATAAGAATGTAGAATTAGATGAAAGAATATTTTATGTTAATACTAATCCAATTAGTGATATTAAGATAACTAATATGAATAATGAGGATTATGTAGATGCTACACAGTTTAAAATAGATTTTACTGGTGGAGATAATGCTAAAAAGTATTATTTAGTATTAGAAAGTGATAATAAAACTGTTGATAAAATAGAACTTATAAACAAAAAAGATGTTATTAATTTATCTAAGTATGCCATTAATAAGAAATATAAAATAACTTTATTAGCTCAATATGAAGAATTAGAAAAGAAAGCCTCTGTGGAAGTATACTTACTAGGTCATTATAGATATTTGATGGTTAAGACAGCGTTTGAAGAATTTGCTGATCCAAATAAACAAAAAGGTGGATTAAAATATTGTGACTGGTATGCTAATTGGGGAAGATTTGAATGGTGTGCTGTATTTATTAGTTGGATGGCTAATAAACATGGTATTATGGGTAAAGTTATTCCTAAATTTATAGGCTGTGAAACCGGAGCTAGATGGTTTAGACAAAAAGGATTATTTAAAAATAAGAATGAGTATACACCAATTCCAGGAGATTTAGTATTCTTTACGTGGTTTGATCCAGATAAACAAATGACAAGAATTGGTCATGTTGGTTTAGTAGTTAAAGTTGAAGATGGTAGAATATATACAATCGAAGGTAATGTAACTGATCAAATAGTTAATAAAAACTATCCAATCAATGGTTCTAAGGTTGGTGGATATGCTTCACCAAATTATCCAGAGTAGTAGTTAATTACTACTCTTTTTTGTGTTATAATAGAAATATGAATACTATATTGAATAAAAAGACAGTTATTATTTTTAGTATAATTATTGGTTTAGTAATACTCGAAGGTATTATCATTTTCGCGTTAAAGAATAAAAAATATACTGTGAAAGTAACTAATGATTATACCATGTATAAAGTTAGTTTTAGTTCGGTAAAGAAAGCTAAAGAATATAATATTAAGGTTTATCAAAATAATGAAATAGTAAAAGATGAAACAATTAATAATAATGAATATGAGTTTGAATTATTAGATTATAACTATGATGATACATATAGTGTTGAAGTATATTCAATTAGTAAAAAAGATCAAAGAGAACAAATCGGTGAAAAAATAGAATTTAAATGGGAAGAACCACAATTTAGCGAAGATAATGTAATGATTATTAGTAAAGATAAGAATAGCATTAAAATAGATGGTGAACCTAGTAAAAAAGAATATAATATTGAATTTTATAATAATGATGAATTAGTATATTCAGATAAATTAGATAATAAAGAATATAAGATAAAAGACGAATTATTTAATAAATCAGGAGAAATAAAGAGTGTTATTAAATATAAAAATAAGGAGATAAGTGAAAGAATATTCTATTGTGGTGTTAATCCGGTCGGTGATATTAGATTTAGTAATATAAATAATGGGGATTATTTAGATGCTAGTAATTTAGTAGTTAAATATACTGGTGGAGATAAAGCAAAAGAATTTAAAGTAAGAATAGAAAGTAATAATAAAGTATTAAAAGAAGTAATATTAAAAGAAGATGGTTTAGTAGATACTTCGGGTATAGAACTTAATAAAAAATATAAATTAACTATTGTAGCTTTATTAGAAGGACAAGAGAAAAAGAGTTCCGTAGATGTATATTTATTAACTAAACTTAGAGCGGGTATGGTTAATGTAGCTTTAAAAGAAGTTGGTAATGAAGGGGGAAAGAAATTCTGGAGTTGGTATGCTAATTGGGGAAGATTTGAGTGGTGTGCTTGTTTCATAAGTTGGGTTGCTGAACAGAATAATATATTAGATGTTAAGATACCAAAATTTATTGGTGTTGGTGAAGGAATTCAGTGGTATAAGAATAAGAAAAGATATTTTTCAAGAAAAGAATATACACCTAAAGCAGGAGATTTAATCTTTATTGATTGGAATAATAATAATCGTGTAGATCATGTTGGTATGGTCTTAAAAGTAGAAAATAATCGAGTATATACAATTGAAGGAAATAGACAAGATGCTGTTAGATTAGAATCATATCCATTAAGTTCTATTGTAATAGCAGGTTATGGAGCACCAGAATATGAAGAGTAGTTATCTACTCTTTTTTTATACAAAAAAAGAAGATATTATTTAATATCTTCCCATTTCCAATTTAGAACTTCATCTAAATCTTTACCTATTGAAGTAACAGATTCACGATGTCTAGCTAATTTGTCTTTAAGTTTAACTTTAAGATTATTATCATTTCTACCTAATAATTCTAAAGCTTTTAAACAAATATTATATCTATCTATTTTGTTTATAACACGCATATCAAATGGTGTTGTAATACATCCTTCTTCTTGATATCCACGGACAGTGAATTTTTTATGTCTAGTATATATTAAACCATCAATAACACTTGGATAACCATGGAATATAAATAATACTGGTTTATCTCTAGTAAATAGTTTATTGAATTCTTGGCCATCCATACGTTCTAGAGTTAATAAGTCTACGACATTAACTACGCGTATTTTAATGTCAGTATTCTTTTTAAGAATGGATGTAGCAGCCATTACTTCAAGAGTTGGAGTATCACCAGCACAAGCTAAGATAATATCAGGTTCAGCATCAGAGGCAAATTCCCAAATACCAATACCTTTTTCACAATGTTTAATAGTATCTGCTGGACTTAACCATTGTGGTCTTTCGTGTTTAGAAGCTACGATTGTATTTATCTTATCAGTAGTTTTTAAACATTTATCCATATAATATATTAATGAGTTAGCATCATATGGTAAATATACTTCAGTAATATGATGTTTCTTATTTAATATATGATTAATAAATCCTGGTTCTTGATGTGTATAACCATTATGATCTTGTTGCCATATATGACTTGTCTCAATTATATTAAGAGACGCTATAGGAGCTCTCCATGGGATTTCCTTAGTCATTTTTAACCACTTAGCATGAATACCTATCATTGAGTCAATTACTCTTATAAAGGCTTCATATGAGTTTATAATACCATGTCTACCAGTTAATAAATAACCTTCAAGAGCGCCTTCGGCAAAGTGTTCAGATAAATATGAATCTAATACTCGACCATATGGAGCTACATGTTCATCTTTTTCACCAATAGGTAATAACCATTGTCTATCAGTAGCGTCAAAAACATGAGTTAATCTATTTGATGCTGCTTCGTCAGGTCCAAAGATACGGAAGTTATGATCTTTTTCATTTAACTTAATAACATCACGTAAATATTTACCTAGTTCAAGCATATCTTGAGCAACTATATTACCATGATTAGCATTTAACATATATTTTTTAATATCTGGTAATTCGAGATCTTTTCTTAAAACACCACCATTAGTACATGGATTAGCACTCATTCTTTGATTACCTTTAGGTAAGAATGATGTAACACTTTCTTTAACTGAACCATCTTCGTTAAAGATTTCTTCAGGTTTATATCTCTTCATCCAATCTTCAAGTTCTCTAAGAGCTTTTGGACCATTTACTTGAAGTGGTACTTGATGGGCTTTGAATGAACCTTCGACTTCTTCTGGTCCTGTCCATCCTTTTGGTGTTCTTAAGATAATCATTGGCCAAGCAATACCTTCGAAGTTTTCAGTTTTCTTAGCTTTTTCTTTAATCTTTTTGATCTTAGTAATACAAGTATCCATAGTCGTAGCCATTAATTCTTGCATGTAATCAATATCTGAACCTTCGACAAAGTATGGTTCCCATCCTAATCCTTTGAATAAGCATTGCAATTCTTTTTCACTTAAACGAGAAAGAACAGTTGGATTAGATATCTTATAACCATTTAGATGAACTATTGGTAATACAACTCCATCAGTAATTGGATTAATAAATCTACTTATATTCCAAGATGTAGCTAATGGACCAGTTTCAGCTTCACCATCACCAACAATACAAGCTGCGATTAAACTTGGATTGTCTAAGACAGCACCGAAACTATGAATTAGGGAATAACCTAATTCACCACCTTCATGAATAGAACCTGGTGTTTCAGGAGCTACATGGGAAGATATTCCACCTGGGAAAGAAAATTGTTTAAATAATCTTTTTAAACCTTCCTCATCTTTAGATATATTGGGATATACTTCAGAATATGTTCCATCTAAATAACCATTAGTTACGGCAGTTTGACCACCATGACCTGGACCAACAAGATAGATCATATTTAAATCATGTTTAGTTATAGCTCTATTTAAATGAGTGAAAATAAAATTTTGACCAGGTATAGTTCCCCAGTGACCTACAAGTCGTGGTTTTACATCAGTCATCTTTAAATGTCTTTTTAATAACGGATTATCTAGTAGGTATAATTGACCTACGGCTAAGTAATTCGTAGCATTAAAATATGTATTTAATTGCTTTAATTCCGTATTAGTTAATGTACTCATCACAAGCACCCCTATTCTAAATATAATTATATCATAGGGAAACTAGAGTTTTTTTAAAATTGTATAAAAAAAGATTAAGGTTTACTTAATCTTTAAAGAAATAATCTTGGGATTTAGCATGTAATGATAAATCACTAAAGTCTTTCATTTTATATTGTGGATAAGCGGCACATGCTATCATGGTAGCATTATCTGTACAATAGCGCATTGGTGGTATTGTTAAATCTACTTCCATTTCATCACATAATTCTTGCATTTTTTCTCTTAAGAAACCATTCGCAGATACACCACCAGCAACAATTACACGTTTAGAATTAGTTCTTTGAATAGCTAATTTAGTCTTTCTTATTAATTCATCAATAGCAACATCTTGGAAAGAACGAGCTAAATCTTTCTTTCTTATTTCATTACCTCTTTGTTGTTCATTATGAGATAAATTAATTACTGAACTCTTTAGACCGCTAAAAGAGAAATCTAATTCATCATTATTCATAGGTATAGGTAAATCATATGTGTGTTCACCTTCCCTAGCATATTTTTCAACATTTGGGCCACCAGGATATGGTAAATCTAATACTCTGGCTACTTTATCAAAACATTCACCAATAGCATCATCTAAAGTAGTACCTAAAACTTTAAATTTATAATCATCTTCCATTAGTACTAATTCAGTATGACCACCAGATACAACTAGAGCTAGTAATGGGAATTCCATCTTTTTAACTAATTGGTTAGCATAAATATGACCAGCAATATGATGAGTAGCTATAAGAGGTTTATCATAAACTAAAGATAATACTTTAGCGAATTCAACACCTACGAGTAATGAACCTAATAAACCAGGAGCATATGTTACAGCAATAGCATCTACTTGATCAACAGTCATATTAGCTTTTGTAAGTAAATCTTCAAGAACCATAGTGATGTTTTCAGTATGCATACGAGATGCTATTTCAGGAACTACTCCACCATATAAAGCATGAGTATCCATTTGAGTTAAGACAGTTGTAGCTATTTCTTCACAACCATTTTTAACAATAGAGATACTAGTTTCATCACAACTAGATTCAATACCTAATATATAAACATCTTTCATTTTATCACTCTTTCCATGATAAGGGCGTCTTCATTGCCATAATACTTATTACGTTTATTAATCTCTTTAAAACCTAATTTAGTATAGAGATTACGAGCTTTAGTATTAGATTGACGTACCTCTAACAATATTTTATCGGAAGTATTATTAGCTATAGCATAGTCTAATAATTGAGTCCCAATATTATGTCCTTGGTTTTCTTCATTAACTGCTATATTAATTAGATCACATATTTCATAATGAGATTCTAAATGAATAAAACCAAGTATTTTATTATCTTCTTCATATACATATATATGAACATAATCTTTATTTAGTAAATCTTTAATATCAAATAGTTTAGGAAAATTATCTTCGATTAATAAACCTAATTCATTAATCGAATTAATATCATTATTATTGGCTGGTCTTATCATCTTTTAAGGCCTCAATTACTTTGATATAAAGAGGATTTACTTTATGGGCTACAGTTGCTTTAATTGACTTAGAATAGTCGTATAAAGCGTTAAAATTGATATCACAGGACTCAATAATATTATCTTCATAGTTATTATCTTTTATATAATCATTAAATTCTTGATTAGATTTGTAATAGAATTCTCCTTTTATATTATTAGATGAATCAAATTCACCGGCAAAAACACCTTTTATATCCCTTATAATGACTATTTTATCTTTTTTAGTATCATTGCTTATAGCATACATTTCTAAGCTTGAAATAGCCTTAATTGGGATATTAAGAGTATAAGCTAGAGTCTTAGCAATTGTTACACCAATTCTAACTCCGGTAAATGATCCTGGTCCATTAATAACTAATACTTCGTTTAAATCATGAACAGTTATTTTATTACTATCAAGAATATCTTTGATCATAGGCATAGTAAAATCACCATGACTACGAGATGATTCTTTTTGTTGGTAATCTAAAATCTTACCATCCTTATAAATAGCAATTGTAATAATTTTGTCGTGTGTATCGATAAAAATTGAATACATGATATCACTTCCCGTGCGATATTATAGCACAAAAGCCATAAAAAAACACCCCTTAAGGTGTTTTATAATACGTAATTTACTACATCTTCGTATCTTTGACCATGTGGTTTAAGAACAAGAACACGAGTATTTTCATTTATTACTTTAAATTTAATATCTAGGCGTTCTTCAGGTAGCTTATCTGCGATTAATTCAGACCATTCAATAATAGTAACTCCATCACTATTAAAATAATCATTGAAGGCAATTGTAGCATCAGCTTCTTCGATACGATATACGTCCATATGATTTAAAGGCATTTCACCTGATTCATATTCTTTTACTATAGTAAATGTTGGACTTGTTATAGTTTCAGTAAGTCCAAGAGATTTGGCAAATCCTTTAACAAAAACTGTTTTACCACTGCCTAATTCGCCATCTAAACAGATAACCATTCCTGGGAATTTTTCGGATTCAATATTTTCTGCTAACTCCATTGTATCTTCTTCACATCTTGATGTATATTTGTAATCCATTGTTATCACCTAGAATAATTATAACAACATATTTTTTAATATATCAATATTATTTATAAATTTTTAACTATCTATATACATTTAATAAAAAATAAAAAACAGGAAACTCCTGTTTTAAGGCACAAAAAAAGCATGCAATTACCTATCTTAGCATTCGCTATTGTCGGCGTTTATGTGCTTAACTTCTCTGTTCGGTATGGGAAGAGGTGTGTCCACATAGCAATCATCACATGCAAATTATGTATAAAAAATGTTTTAAGGATTTTGTCCTTTAAAAACAAGATAATGTCATCAAATTGAAAATTATATATAGGGTTAAATCCTCGAACTATTAGTACTAGTCAGCTCAAAGTATCGCTACTCTTCCACCTCTAGCCTATCAACGTTGTAGTCTTCAACGGTTCTTACTATATACATATGGGAAAACTCATCTTGAAGGGGGCTTCCCGCTTAGATGCTTTCAGCGGTTATCCCTTCCCGACATAGCTACTCTGCGATGCAACTGGCGTTACAACAGATACACCATAGGTCAGTCCAATCCGGTCCTCTCGTACTAGGATCAGCTCTTCTCAATTTTCCTACGCCCACAGCGGATAGAGACCGAACTGTCTCACGACGTTCTGAACCCAGCTCGCGTGCCATTTTAATGGGCGAACAGCCCAACCCTTGGTACCTTCTCCAGCCCCAGGATGTGACGAGCCGACATCGAGGTGCCAAACCACCCCGTCGATATGAGCTCTTGGGGGGGCTCAGCCTGTTATACCCGGAGTACCTTTTATACTTTGAGCGACGGACCTTCCATACGGATCCGCCGGATCACTATGCCCTAGTTTCCTACCTGCTCGGCATGTCTGCCTCCCAGTCAAGCGCCCTTATGCCATTGCACTCTATTAGGCCGGTTACCAATCGGC